>SKES01000326.1_pt1 | contig 46620 bp, 38 predicted proteins | sample 4826851 | NCBI WGS metagenome assembly SKES01 (sample SAMN11008803, study PRJNA524170) | human gut metagenome | biome: Human fecal sample; material: Feces; isolation source: fecal sample from pouch patient p52 | host: Homo sapiens | place: Israel: Tel-Aviv | collected 2016-09-04 | reverse complement strand
ATGTACTTTTTTGTCATCAGGTTCGTATGATTTACTCACCTCATTTTTTATCAGATACGTTATCTTTGCAATACTTAAATGAATGAAAATACCATGAATCGAATGAAACATTTATTTTGTGTTCTTTTACTAGCAGCTTTAGGAAGTTTTTCTTTCAAGGCAAACGCTTACACCGAACGCAATATGCTGCAAAAAGCGGCAGACGAAACTACGTTGAAAAACGTGTTGGTAATGAAACAAGCATGGGTGCCTTATCCTGCTTATACAGATCGTGTCGCCTGGGATTCTTTGATGGGCCCCAATAAGCAACGCCTCATCGAAGCCGGTGAAAAACTCCTCGACTATAAATGGCAACTGATACCTGCCACCGCTTATCTGGAATACGAACGTAGCGGTAACCGTAAAATAATGGAAGTTCCTTATGACGCCAACCGCCAGGCACTTAACGCCTTGATGCTCGCCGAACTGGCCGAAGGGAAAGGGCGTTTTATCGACCAATTACTGAACGGAGCATATATGAGCTGTGAAATGAATTCATGGGTTCTATCCGCACACTTGCCCCGTCAGAGCAGCAAACGTTCACTTCCCGACTTCCGCGAACAGATTATCGACCTCGGTTCAGGCGGATACGGAGCTTTAATGGCTTGGGTACACTATTTCTTCCGCAAACCATTCGACAAAATCAATCCTGTGGTATCTTTGCAAATGCGTAAAGCAATCAAAGAACGTATTCTCGATCCGTATATGAACGACGACGAAATGTGGTGGATGGCTTTTAACTGGAAACCGGGAGAAATCATCAACAACTGGAATCCCTGGTGTAACTCCAATGCCCTGCAATGTTTCTTACTGATGGAGAACAATAAGGATAAGTTGGCAAAAGCTGTTTATCGCTCCATGCAGTCAGTCGATAAGTTTATCAACTTCGTGAAATCCGATGGTGCCTGTGAGGAGGGAACCTCTTACTGGGGACATGCCGCCGGAAAGCTCTATGACTATTTGCAGATACTCTCTGATGGCACAGGCGGTAAACTGTCTCTGTTCAATGAACCGATGATTCGCCGGATGGGAGAATATATGTCCCGCTCATACGTGGGCAATGGCTGGGTGGTGAATTTTGCTGATGCATCGGCACAAGGCGGGGGCGATCCTTTGTTAATCTATCGCTTCGGTAAAGCTGTAAACAGCGATGAAATGATGCATTTTGCCGCATACCTGTTGAAAGGAAGAAAACCGTATGCTACCATGGGCAACGATGCTTTTCGTTCGCTTCAATCTCTACTTTGCTGTAATGAGCTGGCAAAAGCAACTCCGAAACATGATATGCCGGATGTAACCTGGTATCCCGAAACGGAATTCTGTTATATGAAGAATAAGAACGGTATGTTTGTTGCCGCTAAAGGCGGATTTAATAACGAAAGCCATAACCACAACGATGTAGGAACCTTCTCTTTATACGTAAATACAATTCCTGTGATTATTGATGCCGGTGTAGGTACATATACCAAACAGACGTTCGGCAAGGACCGCTATACCATCTGGACTATGCAGAGTAACTATCATAACTTGCCGATGATTAACGGAGTACCGCAGAAATTCGGGCAGGAGTATAAAGCTACCAATACCGTTTGCAATGAGAAGAAACGGATGTTCTCTACGGATATAGCCACTGCTTATCCGGCAGAAGCGAAAGTGAAAAGCTGGGTTCGCTCTTATGCTCTTGATGATAAAAAACTCATTATTGGTGATATTTATACGTTGGATGAGGCTATTGCTCCTAATCAAATGAATTTTTTAACTTGGGGCAATGTAACTTTCCCGTCAGCCGGAAAAATCCGCATCGAAGTAAAGGGACAAAAGGTGGAAATGAACTATCCGTTGCAGTTTAAAGCCGAACTGGAAACAATCAAACTGGATGATCCGCGCCTGTCTAACGTATGGGGAAAAGAGATTTACCGCATCACACTAAAGACTGAAGAAAAGAAAGTGACTGGTAAATATGGATTTGTTATTCAACAAGTGAAGTAGGATGAAATAGATTTTTAAAGCTAGAAAAAATAAAGTATAAACAATTAAATCACAGTAAGATGAAAAAAGTATTATTTGCCGGGCTTTTGGTCCTTGCAGGAGTAAGTGTAAGTGCGCAGAACCTGATAAAAAACGAAAAATTCGCCACTGAAGTAAAGACTAAAGTGACTAATGCCAACAAAGCTACCGCAGGAGAGTGGTTTATCATGAATAATGAAGCTGACGGCGTAACTACTATTGCTTGGGAAGAAACAGGAGATGCCAAATATCCGAATGCAATGAAATTGGATAACTCCGGTGCCGAAAAGAATCTCTCTTGGTATAAAGCTTTCCTGGGACAACGTATTACCGATGGTTTGGACAAAGGTATCTATGTTCTTACTTTCTATGCAAAAGCTAAAGAAGCAGGAACTCCGGTCAGTGTATACATCAAGCAGACCAATGAGGAAAAGAACGATAGTGGCAAGTACAATACTACTTTCTTCATGCGTAGAGACTATGACGCGGATGCTCAACCAAATGCTTCGGGCGCACAATACAATTTTAAAATTAAAGATGCCGGTAAATGGACTAAAGTCGTGGTTTACTATGATATGGGACAAGTGGTTAATGCAATTAGCAGCAAGAAAGCAAATGCTAACTTGGAAGTGTCTGATACAGACGATGATGCTGCTATTCTGAAAGATTGTTATGTGGCTATTCTTTCCCAGAACAAAGGCGGCGTTGTAGAAATCAGCGACGTGACATTGAAAAAGAAATAAAGAGCAAAGGATTTAATATAGTAGGTTAACAAAAAAATAGGGCAGTGAAGTAGTGATACTTCGTTGCCCTATTTTTTTTGTTATATGAATATAATGGAGAGTTCCGAATAAATAAATGTATGAAACAGTCAATCTCTCTTCGGGACTGATTTCATGCGATTTATTGAATACCGAGTTTCTTCTTCAGTTCCTTAGGCAGAGAATCTTTGTGTACCATCACGCAGATTGTTTTAGCACGTACATAGCTTTCAGACATATTCAGATAACCTCCGGATTTGTTGCTTTCCGCTCCCCAGGAATTCTTGGTGATATAATATTTAGTACCATTCTGATCTTTCACAATGCCGGTGATGTGCATCAGATGGTCGTCAGTTGTCACAAACTTCTCGTAACCATCCTGACGGATTTCCGGTGTTACGTTGATTTCCGGATAAGGATGCTCAAACTTGAACACTTCGTCCATTCGTTGATATTTTGGCATTTTCTCAAAACGGGCACGGTCGGTTGTAGAGTAATCTTTCACATCCTCCACTTGCGGATTGATGGCGATTCCGTTCTTGAAAGAGAAACCCTGTTCGCTTACGTCACCGTCCCAACATACGGTATATCCTTTGTTCAGTGCATAGTCGATAGCTCCGATCAGTTCGTCCAACGGAAGATTATACATTGGCTGGTTTTCCCAGTTGTCGGGAACTTCAGGTGAGAATGTCTCATAATAAGGCTTGTGAGTGAAACTAGTCAACTCAACGTAATCATCCATATTCAATCCCAGACTTTCTGTGAAAGATTGAGGAGTATATTCTTTTCCTTTATAAGTGAATTTTTCGGGAAGCTTGCCCAGATAAATATCGAACAGATTATTAATAAGCGCATCAAATTGCGGAGTACGCTTTTTAGATTCAATATTTGCATCTACCAATGCTTTGAGGTAGCGTGACAATGCACCGTGATTGTGGTCTTTGTTATCGCCCAGCAATCCGGTGTACACTTCTTCCGGAACAATTCCCGCTTTCTTATAAGCGTTTTTGAAAGTGTGTGCCAAACTTCCTTCACCGATACTTCCTTTACCACGACGGAGATAATTGTCCTCCATCTGATTCATGTACTTTTGGCGGACGATAAACATTTCCGAGAGATCATATTCTCCTTTTCCCATTCGGAGCAGTTCCGACTCCATGAAAGAAGCGGTGGCAAAGCACCAACAGGTTCCTGTGGAACCCTGATCTTTAACAGGCGTTGCTTGGTGGGACACAACGGTTGTGAACTCATAACCGGGTGTTTGTGCAAAAGAGGTTACGACCAATAAGAGGAGCGCAACCGACATAAATAGCTTTTTCATAATGTGTTTTATTATCTTTCTTCTGCAAATGTATAAAAAAAGCGAGGATACTCGAAAGTTCCTCGCTCTATTTATTATAATTAGTGTGTTTATTTACATGGCAACCTGCTGTGACAGCAGTTTTTGAAGTTTACCGTTTAATGTTTGGCACATGGCACCATTTCCCATTGCTTGATAGCGTTTAATACGGTACTGTAACATCATAATTTTTTCATTTGCATTCTTTTTCATAATTTGTTTCCTCTTTTTTGCCCTCCACGTTTTGAAGAGCGGTTTTACATCTTGTTTTCTCTAATAACACTGCAAAGATACAAATTGTTTTCGGATTATATGCTGTAAAACATAAAAATCTTCTTTTTCTTTTGAATTTTCTTTTTATAAGGGTTCGAACACGGTCTATATTACAAACCTGTTACAAAATTCCCGGATTTTCCCATCAATGACAATATTATTCTTATCTATCACATTTTTATGTACTTATCTAGGTATTCAGAAAATATTCTTCTATTTTTGTCAGTCAGCAACCTTATTAATAGAATAAACCAAACACTTATATGAAAACATTCACCCATCTTTTGTGCGTCCTGATTTTGTCGATTGTACTGTTTGCTTGTAACAATGCTCACTTCCTCAAAGAAGAATCCTACCGGAATCAAGTAGCTCAAGACTTTGAGCAGAAAAAACAGGCACTTCCTCATGGAGATTTATTTGCGATCTTTGCCGATTCTATTTTGTCAGTCTACGAGCGCGAAGCATTGATGTTTCTCTACGCTTATATGCCGATAGGGGATGTGACGGATTATCCGGGAGATTATTACTTGGAGAATGTCCGGCTGTCGAAGCAGACACGTGACGAGATGCCTTGGGGCAAAGAGATTCCCGATGAAGTGTTCCGTCATTTTGTTCTGCCGATCCGGGTGAATAACGAGAATCTGGATGATTCCCGTCGTGTGTTTTATGATGAACTAAAAGACAGGGTGAAGAGACTGCGGATGAAAGACGCGATATTGGAGGTGAACCACTGGTGTCACGAGAAAGTGGTCTATCGTCCGAGTGATGCGCGCACCAGCTCACCATTGGCATCCGTCAAAACAGCGTATGGGCGTTGTGGCGAAGAGTCTACATTTACGGTGGCTGCGCTCCGGGCAGTCGGTATTCCGGCACGGCAAGTGTATACGCCCCGCTGGGCGCATACGGATGATAACCATGCCTGGGTGGAAGCATGGGCGGATGGACATTGGTACTTCTTTGGAGCTTGTGAACCGGAACCGGTTTTGAACCTGGGATGGTTTAATTCCCCTGCCAGTCGGGGAATGTTGATGCATACCAAGGTTTTCGGACGTTACAACGGTCCGGAAGAGATTATGCTTGAAACACCGAATTATACGGAAATCAATGTAATTGATAATTATGCCCCTACTGCTAAAGCTATCGTAACGGTGACGGATGCCGAAGGTCAACCGGTAGCAGATGCCAAAGTCGAATTTAAGATATACAATTATGCGGAGTTCTATACAGTAGCCACGAAATATACAGATGCAGAGGGGAAAGCCAGCCTGACTGCCGGTAAAGGAGATATGTTGGTTTGGGCATCCCGCAACGGACAATTTGGTTATGCCAAAATCTCATTTGGAAAAGATGATGCATTGCAACTCTCTTTAAATAGGAAAGAAGGTGAAGCCTATTCCTTGCCAATGGATCTTGTACCTCCGGTGGAAGGAGCGAATATTCCCGAAGACACTCCCGAACAACGGGCGGAAAATGATCGGCGGATGGCGCAGGAAGATTCAATCCGCAATGCGTATGTAGCAACAATGATGACGGAAAAACAGGCCAAAGAGTGGATAGATAAACTATATGGAAATACCTTACAATCGGAAAAGAAAGAAAAATTAGTAAACTTCCTGGTTGCTTCGCGAGGAAACCACCAAACCTTGAAAGACTTCCTTTCGCCTATCCGAAAAGAGAAAGACGCTGTTTCATGGGAAGAAATACGGGCTATATGGATATTAGAGAGTCTTTCGGCTAAAGATCTCCGCGATGTAACTCTAGATGTATTGAATGATCATCTGCTGACTAATATCTCGGATTGGGAGAAGATAGAGACTGATTTATTTAAAAGAATGTACCTCAATCCTCCTCGTATAGCTAATGAGATGTTGACTCCTTATAAAAAGGAACTTCGTGAAGCCATTGAAAAAACAGTGTACCAGTCTGTGCCCGATAGCATGAAACGTGATCCCAAAGTATTAATAGAATGGTGCAGAAAAGAGATTAAAATCAATAATGAACTGAATTCTCAACAGATTCCTATCTCTCCGATGGGAGTATGGAAAGCACGGGTGGCTGATGAAAAGTCGCGTGATATATTTTTTGTGGCAGCTTACCGGAGCATGGGATGGGCGTCCGCTGCCTGGATTGATGAAGTGACCGGAAAGGTGCAGATTCTAAATGAAGAATTTGCAAAGGAAGATGTCAACTTCGATACGGCAGAAGCTGCACAGTCTCGAAAGGGAGTGTTACAAGCGACTTACACGCCTATCCGTTCTGTGGAAGATCCTAAATATTATTCGCATTTCACTCTTTCCAAGTTTAAAAACGGCACATTCCAGTTGCTTAATTATGACGAAGGAGAGACGGATATGGGGGATGGAACTACCTGGCGTAATTTATTAAAATATGGGAGAGAGCTTGATGAAGGCTATTATATGATGGTGACCGGAACTCGGTTGGCAAGTGGCGCGGTGCTTTCCAACAGTACATTTTTTACTATAGAACCCGGTAAGACAACCACCGTTGACCTTGTGATGCGTGAAAGCAAAGATCAGGTGCAAGTGATCGGCAATTTTAATTCGGAAGCGACCTATCGTCCGGTTGACAGCACTGAACAGCGGAGTATCCTGCAAACCTGTGGACGTGGCTATTTTGTAGTAGCTGTGCTTGGAGTAGGGCAGGAACCTACCAATCATGCGCTAAGAGATATAGCCGCTTTGGGCAATGACTTCGAACAATGGGGGCGTAAGATGGTCTTTCTTTTCCCTTCGGAAGAACAATACAAGAAATTTAATGCCGACGAATTTAAAGGACTTCCGTCTACCATCACCTACGGTATTGATGTCGATGACAGCATCCGCAAAGAAATAGTGCAGGCTATGAATTTGAACAATTCTATTCTGCCGGTATTTATTATTGCAGATACATTTAATAGGGTAGTTTTTGTTTCTCAAGGATATACAATCGGTTTGGGTGAGCAATTGATGAAAGTTGTACATGGGTTATAGAAAAGAGGAGGTATACAATAATCGTTAATTCTTGCCCTTAATGCGTTTTTTCGGAAAAGAATGATTATCATTTCTTATTATATAGTGGAGATAAACAGTCACCTATATTCTTTTGTGTAAAGTTTCGATCGTCTCTTTCACTCTTCGCACGGAAGTCACATTCCGTTCGTATTCATTGATGTGTACCGTACCTCCCATGGAGATGGCTTCATTTTTGAATATCATTTCGCTCTGAATACTTTCACGTGCCGAGAAATGAAACTCGTTGATTCCGGTTTCTGCGGCAATGCGTGCGATATTATTTTCATTTACTCCGCATCCGGCGAGTAATGTGATTCTTCCGGCAGCCTGTTTCTGTAACTCTTTTAAAAGGGGGATTCCCTGTTCAGCCGTAGGTTGCTGGCCGGAAGTCAGAATACGGTTACATCCCAGTTTGATGATCTGTTCCAATGCTCTCTGCGGGTTACGGCATACATCAAATGCCCGGTGAAAAGTCACAGATAGCCCTTGAGCAGCTTCCATTAGTTTCTGCATTGCTGGCAAGTCTACTTCACCCTCTGCTGTCAGGCAACCGAATACCACTCCGTCTGCCCCTAATTTCCGTGCAATTTCAATATCTTTCAGCATTGTCCGGATTTCGATATCCGAATACAGAAAATCTCCTCCACGAGGCCGGATAATAACGTGCAGGCGGGTATGAGTCAGTACTTCCCTTGCGATGGCGATCTCACCATAGGAGGGCGTTGTTCCACCTTCCGGTATTCCGGCACACAGTTCCACACGGTCTGCACCACCTTTCTGTGCGGCCAGGCAACTTTCCACTGAATTGGTACAAATCTCAAATTGATACTTTCCCATAGTCGTGTATTAAAAAAGGGCGAATTTCTTCGCCCTTATATGAATCTTCTTTTGAATCGTTACGTTATTTAGCGAAACTTACCGCACGTGTTTCACGGATGACGGTAATCTTCACTTGTCCCGGGTAAGTCATTTCATCCTGGATCTTCTTGGCGATTTCACCTGACAGGCTTTCTGTCTGCTTGTCGTCAATCTTATCTGCACCAACGATAACGCGGAGTTCGCGTCCTGCCTGGATAGCATACGTCTTTGTTACACCCGGATAAGCCATTGCCAGCTGTTCGAGATCGTTCAGACGCTTGATATAAGCCTCTACGATTTCGCGGCGTGCGCCCGGACGTGCACCGGAGATGGCGTCACAAACCTGTACGATAGGAGCCAGCAGACTGGTCATTTCTGTTTCGTCATGGTGAGCACCGATAGCGTTGCAGATATCCGGTTTTTCTTTGTATTTCTCGGCAAGTTTCATACCCAACAATGCGTGCGGCAATTCCGGTTCTTCATCAGGCACTTTACCAATATCATGCAGCAAACCTGCACGTTTTGCTTTCTTCGGGTTCAGTCCCAGTTCTGATGCCATCACAGCACAAAGATTGGCTGTTTCGCGTGCATGCTGCAACAAGTTCTGACCGTATGAAGAACGATATTTCATCTTACCGATGATACGGATCAATTCAGGATGCAGACCGTGGATACCCAAGTCGATGGTAGTACGTTTACCCGTTTCGATAATTTCTTCTTCCACCTGTTTGCGTACTTTAGCTACCACCTCTTCGATACGGGCCGGATGGATACGTCCGTCAGTCACAAGCTGATGCAGGGCCAAACGGGCAATTTCACGGCGAACCGGGTCGAAGGCAGAAAGAACGATTGCTTCCGGGGTATCGTCTACAACGATTTCAACACCGGTAGCAGCTTCCAGAGCACGGATATTACGTCCTTCACGTCCGATAATACGTCCCTTGATTTCATCCGATTCGATATGGAATACTGTAACAGAGTTTTCAATGGCAGTTTCCGTAGCCACCCGTTGGATAGACTGGATAACGATACGTTTGGCTTCTTTGCTGGCAGTTAATTTAGCATCATCCATAATGTCGTTGATGAATGATTGTGCCTGCGTTTTAGCTTCTTCTTTCAGTGATTCTACCAGGCGTTCTTTGGCCTCTTCGGCAGACAATCCGGAGATTGCTTCCAGTTTATCGATTTCCTGCTGTTGCAGTTTATCGAGTTCTTCTTTTTTCTTGTCAACAATCACAAGTTGCGCTTCTAGATTCTCTTTTACCGCTTCGGCTTCCATCTTTTTACGTTGGATTTCTTCCTGACGCTGGCTAAGTACCATTTCACGTTGCTTCAACTTGTTTTCCGCTTGCTGAATCTTCTGATTCCGCAATGCTACCTCCTTTTCAAGGTCCGCTTTCTTATTCAGGAATTTCTCCTTCACTTCCAGCAGCTTGTTTTTCTTAATTACTTCCGCTTCCGTCTCCGCTTCTTTCAGGACATTGTCGTATTTGGATTTCAGTACATACCGGAATAGTATATATGAAAGGACTCCTCCTACGATGAAGCAAGCAATTGCTGTTGCTATTATTGCTATCATTCTACATTTAATTTAAGTATATAAATAAAAACGCACCGCCAAATATCAAAGCAATTATTTTTGCTTGGATATTGTGCAGTGCGTGGTTGTTTTATCTCTTATCAGCGAATAGCCGGTCGGGGATTTATTCTTCCTTAAAATAATCCTCCAGCAATTCTGTCAGTTCTTTTACCTTCTCCACATAGGGGCTGGTATCATTACGTTGCATCAATTGCAGTCTCTCTAACGAGAACTGATAGGCTACCATGGCAATAATTTTTTCGGGTTCCAGATTTTTATAGACTTCCCGATACTTATTAAGCCTGATATTTACCTGCTTGGCGGCTTCCCGTACCATTTGTTCTTCCTCACGGTTGATGGTTAACGGGTAGTTTGAGTCTGCTATCTGCAGGTTTATCTTTATTTTATCGTTCATACATCTTCTTCTTATTCATTCAACAAAGCGATGCATTTATCGACTTCACGCACTAATTTTGACAATCGCAGCTTCGTCTCTTTTACGTCGCTGCCGTTAAGGCTGATTGCCGTAGCTGTTTTTAGGTTTGTATAGCTGACTTCCAATTCATCGTATTGAGCTTGTACCTTCTCGTTTTTCAGCTTTTCATTTTCGAGAAGCTTCTTCAACTCGGCATTTTCACGCTTAAGTTTATCGTGCAAATAAATCAAATGCCGTAGTTGCGTTTCAAAGGAATTCAATAACTTTTTTTCTTCTTCTGTCATCACTACACCAAAATTGTACACAAAAATACGATTAACTCTGATATTACAAAAACTTTTCGGGAGAAAATGTTCTTTTTAGCCTAAATTAGCTATGAACGGAGGGAAAAGTAGAGTATTGCATAGGAAGCAAATACAGACTGCTTATAATATTATGGTATATTTTAAATTAATGCGAATTAGTAATTGAAAATGAATTGTCATTCATTTTTGTACGATTCTGAATCATTACAAAATCGATTAAATTTTTCTACTGGGTATTTATTTTCAATCTTTCTATTTCTTCTTTCACCTTTTCTCTGTCTCTTCGATGAATAAGGAGTTTGCGGGTGAAGAGTAACAATTTCACCATCTCTTCACCTGTAGCGAGTAGTTTCAAAAATAGTTTCAAGGCTTGAAACAATCTGTTTCACACCGAGAAACACTTCGTTTCGCTACTTGAAACAAAGTGTTTCCCGCCTTGAAACTTTTAGTTTCAAACAAGGTTGAAACTAATTACGAAATAGCTTTACTAATTTTACTCAATGGTGGAATCTGGAGGCTGCAATTTGATTTGATTCACGATGAAGAGCAGGTGAAGGGGCGGCTATTCACCTACAAACTGCTTGTTTATCGGCCATACAGAAGAAAAGTGAAGGAGCTGGAAGAATTGGACGTATTATAGAGAAAGAGCATTGAATGATTCAAAACTGTATAAATCTGAATTCTTCTTTTTTTGTTGGTATCGTATAAGATTACTATTCAGCAAACTTTTGTAACTTCGGTATGTTTTTCAGGAAAGTATTAAGATATAATATCTGGTAGATAAGTCATTAATATACCTCCAAACGTGGCGTCGATGCACGCATTTTGATTTCCGCATCCAACACGATTGAATGATTGGGAGATGCCGGATCTTTGATTTTCTCTAAAATAAGTTCGGCAGCTTTTCTCCCCATCTGGTACAAAGGCGGTTCTACTGTAGTCAATTTGGGATAGACTATGTTGGAAAGTTCAGTTCCTGAAAAACTGGCTACGGCGATTTCTTCGGGTATTTTTTTCCCAAGTTCCCTCAATCTGTTCATAGCTCCAATGGCCAATGTTTCCGTAAAAGCGAAAATAGCATTGAAAGGAATATTTCTTTCCACTAATATATCCGCAGCTTTTTTCCCTTCTTCAAAAGTCATACCGGTTTTTATCAGCATATTATTCTTATCAAAAGGAATCCCGAATTTAGCCAAAGCGTCTTTGTATCCTCTGACACGTTCTATGGAGTTGTAAATATCGTCCGGTCCCTGTATATGAACAATCTGTTTGCGTCCGCTTCGGATCAGACTTTCTACAAGAAAGAATGACTTCATATAATCGTCCACTATTACCTGCGGAACTTCAAGTCCATAGGGAATACGATCATAGAACACCATAGGCATTCCCGCTTGCTGCAAACGAGCATATTCCTCCTTATTCCTTTTATAACTGCAAAGACAGATGATGATGCCATCCACCATGAATCCTTCCATCAGTTGCAGGTTCTCTTTTTCTTTTTCCGGATCTCCTCCCGACTCTGCAATAATCACCTTTATATTTTTGGTGTGAAGCACTTCTTGTATGCCGTTTATTACTCGTGAAGCAAACGGCGTAACCATTTCAGGAACGATCACTCCCACGGTATTGGTATGTCCGTATTTAAGGTTGATTGCTACAGGGTTGGGTCTATATCCCAATCTTTTAGCTGCTTCTATCACCTTTTCTTTCGTTTCTTTACGGATATTCTTGTCATCTCCCAATGCACGAGATACAGTGGAGACGGATATTGACAAATGTCGAGCGATGTCTTTTATGGTTATATACTTCATGCTGAATGATTGTTTAAATCAAAGCAAAGATATTGATTTCAAACAATAAATCCTAATATTGGAGTAAAATACGAATCCCATTTGCCTTTGTGTAATGCTTTTGTAACGTTTGCAGATTTTGGGAACGTTCCCGCAATCGTTTGCAGGCAAAAGAGTTAGGAAAAAACTTTTTTTCAAGCTCTTGTTCTTTATCTTTGCTACATCAACATGATGTCGAACTAAAGAAAAAGAACTATGAAAACACACCTCTTTTCTTATAAGTGCGGTCGAAAGCACATCAAAGTTTACCATCTATTTGAATTGGTAATAATTAAAGGATAAAAAACGGTCATGGACAAGAAAGTACGAAGTATAGAAATTTCGAAACGGGTTCCAATTGTGGGCAACTATGATGTAGTTGTCTGCGGTGGTGGGCCAGCTGGTTTCATTGCGGCCATTGCGGCTGCTCGCAGTGGTGCGAAAACTGCTGTTGTGGAACAATATGGGTTTTTAGGTGGAATGGCTACAATGGGGCTTGTTACTCCTTTGAGTGTTTTCACCTATAATAGTGAAAAGGTGATAGGCGGTATTCCATGGGAATTTATCGAACGGCTGGAGAAGATGGGAGGCTGTATCATTGAGAAACCTCTTGGCAATGTAGCTTTTGATCCGGAGCTTTACAAGCTTTTATGCCAGCAAATGATGCTGGAAGCCGGCGTGGATATGTATATGCACTCTTACTTAAGCGGTTGTCAGGCAAAAGACGGCAAAATATCCTGTATCCTCTTTGAGAATAAGAATGGGACAGAGGCCATTAGTGCCGATATGTATATCGACTGCACTGGGGATGGTGACCTTGCCGCTATGGCGGGTGTTCCGATGCAAACAGATGAATGTAAACCGCTGCAACCTCTTTCCACTTATTTTATATTAGGCGGTGTGGATACAGATTCGCCCATGATAATTGATGCCATGCACCATAATAAACAAGGGCAGAATTGTCATTGCATTGCAGTTCGTGAGAAACTTTTGGCAATGAAAGAGAAGCTTGGTATCCCCGAATTCGGAGGTCCTTGGTTTTGCACCACTCTTCGTCCGGGCGAAGTAACGGTTAATATGACCCGTACTGCAGGAAATGCCATTGATAATAGAAATTTTACCGCAGCGGAATGTCGCTTACGGGAAGACGTATTTAAAATAGCACGAATCTTTAAAGAGAACTTTGAAGAGTTTAAAAACAGTTATGTGACGACCGTCGCCGTACATGCCGGTATTCGTGAGACACGTCGTATCAAAGGTGTACATACCATTACAGCAGAAGAATATGTGAATGCTTATAAATATCCTGATAGCATATCACGCGGCGCACATCCTATAGATATCCATGTGGCAGCAGGTGCGGAACAGAGCGTGACTTTCCTTAAAAAAGCGGCGTATGTACCTTATCGCGCTCTTATAGCTGAAGATTTTTCGAATCTGCTCGTAGCGGGACGCTGTATTAGTGCTGATAAGACTTCCTTTGCGTCACTTCGCGTTCAGGCAAGTTGTATGGGGGTAGGACAAGCCGCAGGAGTGGCAGCCGCACAATGTATAAAGGCAGGTGTGACCGTACAAAAGGCTGACATTCACAATCTCATAGAGGAATTGAAGAAACTTGGAGCAATTATATAAAGAAGAACCAGAATATGGAACAGTTAGATTATATTATTATTTTACTCTACTTTCTCGGACTGATTGCCGTGAGTGTTGTGATGTCCCGGAAAATCAAAAACTCCGAAGATATGTTTATTGCTGGGCGAAATTCTTCGTGGTGGCTGTCGGGAGTCTCTTCCTACATGACTATCTTCTCGGCAAGTACCTTTGTCGTTTGGGGAGGCGTTGCTTATAAATCGGGACTTGTTGCGGTAGTTGTTGCACTTTGTCTTGGCGTAGCATCGTTTATTGTCGGTAAATGGATCTCGGGCAAATGGCGGGAGCTACGTATCAAATCGCCGGGAGAGTTCCTTACCATCCGGTTCGGACACCGCACGGTAAGTTTTTATACGATTTCAGGAATTATAGCCCGTGCGGTACATACGGCAGTGTCTCTGTATGCGGTAGCGGTTGTGATGTGTGCATTAATCAAAGTCGATGGTGGCAGTATTTTTGCAAGTACGGGTATGATGGGTGATTCACCGATGGGTTACCTAAGTATTTGGTGGGCGCTTCTTATTCTTGGTGCCATCGCTCTTGGATATACCATTGCCGGAGGATTTCTTGCGGTACTAATGACTGATGTAATTCAGTTCGGAGTACTTCTGGCCGTGGTTGTATTTATGATACCTCTTTCATTTAACGCAGTTGGAGGCGTAAGTGCATTTATCGATAAGGCCAGTGAGATACCGGGATTCTTCTCGGGCACATCTCCGACCTATACATGGGGGTGGCTTTTACTGTGGATATTTCTCAATGTGTCTATGATTGGCGGTGACTGGCCGTTTGTACAGCGATACATAAGCGTGCCTACTACAAGAGACGCAAAAAAGAGTACTTATTTAATCGGAATTCTTTATATCGTCACTCCTCTCATCTGGTATCTTCCTACCATGATTTATCGTGTGATGGAACCCGGACTTGCGCTTGATTTGGATGCAACCACAATGACTTTCAACGGCGAACACGCTTATGTGAATATGAGCAAACTCGTGCTCATGAAAGGAATGGTCGGCATGATGTTGGCAGCGATGCTATCGGCTACATTGAGTAATGTTTCAGGCATTTTGAATGTATATGCCAATGTATATACTTATGATATTTGGGGACACAAAGAGAAAAACCGTCAGGCAGATGAGAAAAAGCGTATCAAGGTAGGACGTCTCTTCACATTTGTCTTTGGACTTGTGATAATCGCCTTGTCAATGCTCATTCCTTTTGCCGGAGGTGCCGAAAAGGTGGTAGTAACCCTTCTTACTATGGTGATGTGTCCTTTATATATTCCGTCGATATGGGGACTGTTCTCGAAGCGGCTGACAGGCAACCAACTTATTTCTGCAATGATTCTTACCTGGCTCGTTGGTATTATGGCTCGCGTCATAATTCCCGCCTCCGTTATTAGTCCAAGCCTTATAGAGTCAGTTGCCGGTTGTGTACTTCCTGTACTTATCCTTGCAATCATGGAAGTTTGGTCGGCACGTAAAAAGTATGAAGACAATGGTTATCAAGCCATTTGTGAATATACTGATCCTGAAGCCGATCGCGAACCGACATTAAAGGAGAAGAAAGCGGTATTAATCTATTCGCATTTGGCTGTTAACTGCTTCTGTATTACCATTGGTGTCGTTGCGCTCTTACTGATAGGTCTGCTTATTGCCGGTGATCCGAAGACTCTTGCGGTCAAAGGAATTGTGATAGGAAGTATCGTACTGATGATTGCCATGATACTTGCTTATGTGATATACAGAATTATATATGCAAGACGTCTGAAAATGTCTAGCTAGTCAATTATTAATAACCCTAAATACTAATCAAATGAATCTAAAGATGTTATTGTTTGCAAGTGTGTCGCTTGTGCTTTTTGCATCTTGTCATAACTCGGATGATCCGTATATGACACTCGCGACAAAGACACTTGATGTAGAAGCAGAAGGTGGGCTTTTCACTGTTGACCTTTCATCTAATGTCTATTACAGAGTCAATAACGATTGTCAGACCGATGGAAGCGATAGCCATTGGGCAGTTGTTGATTCGCATGAGACACAAGGTGAGATTACTAAGTTTACAATCAAAGTCTCTGAAAATTCATCGACTAGTTCACGTGTCGGTGCCATTCGTTTCATTGGCGATGATGTAACTCCTCTAAAGCTGGTTATTACCCAAAAGATGATTGTTCCGAAAGGTATCAGTCCTATCACCGAATCGATTGACGCAACTACAACAGAATCTTCGTTCAAAGTCTTTGGAGATAAGGAGTGGAAGGCTGTGTGTACAGATGCGGATGTGACCGTTTCTCCTGCAAATGGGGTAGGCGAATGTGATATTAAACTTACTTTCCCGGAGAACAAGACATTTACCAAAAGGACAATTAAAGTAACGGTAACCATCCAGGATGATACAGACTATACCTATACTCTTGTACAAGATGCTTTCTCGGGCATTTTGGCTGATTGGGACTTGAATAGTTTAACTGCCAACACAAGTGGAACATTTGCTGATGATGAGGCACAATCGGTATTCCCGGGAACCAATGGCAAGTATATTGCTCCGAGTGCCGGAAGTGGTAAGATTGAGTATTGGGCATGTGACCGGACAGGTTATGTAGAGCAGAAAGTCGTATGCAGCCGTGCCGTGGGTGCTAATGGTGACCCGTATGTATCAGGAGCTATTCCGGGTGATTATTGGTATGTCTATGGGGATATGAAAGGTACGACCATTCCTGCCGGTACCAAGATACACTTCTATTTTGTGACCAAATTAGGAACGATGTGTTCCAACTACTGGATGATCGAGTTCAAGGATGGAGAAGAATGGAAACCGGCTCTTCCGACTTCGACTCTTCAGGAAAGTGCGACAGAGACACTGTCGGGTGCACCTATCAATTACTCGGCGACTATTACCTACAACTTTGCGGGAATGTTGCTCGATAGCAGTAACAATGGCGCATATATCCCTGCCGAAGGAATATTTACCACGACTAAGGATATGGATGAGATTGTGCTAAGATTCGGACAGGCAGGCCGTTTATGTCTTAGTGGTGCCAGATATGCCGGAAAATATATTGACTGGACACATGCAAGCGGCCAGACACGTTTTTCAGCGCAACATCCAAGTAACCCTGAAACAGGTGCGGCAATCAAAGAGTATAACCAACATGTATTGCTTGAAATCGTAGAATAAATAGTATGAAAAAAAGTATATTAAGCCTGTTATTGGCATGTTTCCTGCAAATCAATCTGGCTTTTGCACAGAATGTAATGAAGGGTGTCGTTAGCGATGCCAATGGTCCTCTTGTCGGAGTGGTGATCCACGATAAAGACAATGCAAAAGGTACTACCTCCGATATGTCGGGAAAGTATGCGCTCAATGGCGCTGAATCAGGCCATACAATAGAATTCCGTTATCTTGGTTATGTGACCGAGACTGTGGTGTGGGATGGTAAGAGTGTAGTAAATATAAAACTTAAAGAGGATGCTGTACAACTTGAAGAGACAGTTGTTATCGGCTATGGATCTGTAAAAAAGAAAGATCTTACAGGTGCGGTCGGTGTAATCAACAGTTCGCTTATCGAGAAACAGAGCACGTCTCAACTTTCACAATCTTTGCAAGGACTGATTCCGGGACTGACGGTTACCCGTTCGAGCAGTATGCCGGGGGCAAGTGCTACGGTTCAGGTGCGTGGTGTGACAACAATGTCTGATTCGAGTCCGCTTATCCTTGTCGATGGTATGATGGTCAGTAGCCTCGACAATATAGCAAGCGAAGACGTACAGCAGATTACTGTACTTAAAGATGCAGCTTCTGCATCCATCTATGGTGCCCGTGCTGCTGCCGGTGTTATCTTGATAACGACTAAGGAGGCAACCGAGGGACAACTTTCGATCGGTTATAACGGAGAGATTTCGTTGTCTTCTCCTACCGAATTTCCGAAATTCCTGACCGACCCTTATCACTACATGACAATGTATAACGAATGGTCGTGGAACGATGCCGGTAATCCTGCGGGAGGCGAGTTTGCCAACTATTCACAGGACTACATCGACAACTATGCTACCAACAACAGGTATGATCCCATTCAATATCCTATCTATGATTGGAAAGACGCTATTCTTTCGAATACTGCTATGCGCCATAAGCACAACTTGACCATGACGTATGGCAACAAGGTAATCAAGAGCCACACTTCCGCTACCTACGAAAATGCCGACGCTATCTATAAAGGTTCAAACCACGAAAGAATCTCTATCCGTTCGCGTAATAATCTCAAGATTAGTGATAAGCTCTCCGGTTCTATCGATTTCTCGGTACGTTATGCCACGAAAAATGACCCGACTTCCGGTAGTCCGATTCGTGCAGCTTATATGTATCCTTCCATTTATTTGGGACTTTATCCGGATGGCCGTGTTGGTCCTGGTAAAGACGGCAGTCTTAGCAATACGCTTGCCGCCTTATTGGAAGGCGGAGAGAAGAAGACCGTATCCAACACAATGACCGGTAAATTCTCGTTGAGCTATAAGCCCATAAAAGATTTGACCCTTACTGCCAACCTGACTCCTACCGTCGGAACTGTTTCGATCAAGGAGATGAAGAACGCCGTAACATCAAATCATTGGAGAAACAATTCATCGCTACATACGACAAGACCTTCAGCAAGGTACATAACTTCAATGCCATGGTCGGTTATGAAGATTATAGTTATACGTATGAAACGATGTCGGGATCGACCAACGATATGTCTTTGTCTTCTTTCCCTTATCTTGATTTGGCGAACAAGAATGCTCTTGCCGTAGCCGGCAATTCTTATCAGAATGCATACCGTTCATTTTTTGGCCGTGTCATGTATAATTACGACAGCCGTTACTACCTCCAGCTCAATGCTCGTGAAGACGGATCTTCACGTTTTCACAAGGATCACCGTTGGGGATTCTTCCCGTCCGCATCGGTGGGTTGGGTCATCTCTAACGAGAAGTTCATGCAAAACATAACCCCGATAAACTATCTGAAGTTCCGTGCCTCTATCGGTACGCTCGGTAACGAGCGGATTGGAAATTATCCTTATCAGACATACATTTCGTTCAATAATGCCATTATGTATGACAGTGCAGGTTCTACGCCCCAATCTTCGATGTCTGCCGCTCAACAGGATTATGCGTATGAGAATATCCATTGGGAGAAAACACAGAGCTGGGATATAGGTGTGGATGCCGCTTTCTTTAACAATCGTCTTGACTTTAGCGCAGACTATTATTATAAGAAGACAACAGATATGCTCTTGTCAGTGGCAATCCCGTCGTTTACAGGTTATTCGGCACCTGACAGGAACGTAGGTAAAATGCATACCCGTGGTTGGGAAGTGAAACTCGGCTGGTCTGACCGTATCGGAGATGTAAATTATGCGGTAAGTTTTAATATCTCTGATTACAAGTCTATAATAGATAATCTTAACGGCAAGCAGCAGTTTAACAGCGATGGTACCATTATTACCGAAGGCGCAGAATATAACTCCTGGTATGGATATAAGACTGCTGGTTTATTCCAGACCGCAGAGGAAGTCAGTGAAAGCGCTCTGCTTTCGGCTTCTACCAAACCGGGTGATGTGAAATATGTAGATGTCAGCGGTCCGGACGGCACTCCTGACGGAATTATCAATGAGACATACGACCGCGTAGTGCTTGGCAGCTCATTGCCACACTATCTATATGGAGGTTCTATTAGTTTGGGCTGGAAAGGTCTCTCTTTCTCCTTACTCTTCAATGGTGTCGGGAAACAACTTTCACGCCTCACCGAAAGTATGATTCGCCCCATGCAGGGACAATGGCTTCCGGCTCCGTCAGTCCTTCTGAACGACAATGGCAGCCGTAATTATTGGAGTGTATATAATACTGCAGAGCAGAACGCGGCAGCCAGCTATCCCCGTTTGAGTCATCAGGGCGGTGAATACAACAACTACAAAATGTCGGACTACTGGCTCAAGAGTAGTGCCTATATGCGTATAAAGAATATCAACGTTGGCTATACAGTTCCTAAAAAAATCGTCTCTAAAGTCGGAATCAAGGGACTTCGGGTGTACGTCAATATCGATGATCCATACTGCTTTGATAGTTATCTTTCGGGATGGGACCCTGAAGCAGGCGCTTCTACCTATATCACACGCACTTATACATTTGGAGTGGATATCAAATTCTAATGGAGTATGAAAAAATTACATAATATGAAAAAAATACATGTATTGATTTGCATGATAGCTCTTCTATCTGTAACTTCTTGTGTGAACCTCGATCTGAATCCTCCTTCAGCTGCATCCAGCGAAAATTGGTTCTCGTCACCGGAGGAAGTTCGAATCTCGTTGAACGATTTTTATCGCAGTACCTTCTTTGTTATAGAAGAAGGTTGGACGCTGGACCGTAATACGGATGACTGGGCGCAACGAACCAACATTTACACCATTGCGGCAGGTTCACTGAATGCGTCTTCTACAAGTAATCCTAACATCAAGACTGTTTGGAGTTACACGTATAAGAACATTAGTCGTGCCAACCGGATTTTGGAGGCGCTCGACAAACTTGAAGGCAAATATTCCACCACTGAACTGAATACGCTTCGTGCCGAAGCCCGTTTTTTCAGAGCATTTGCTTATTCACGTTTGATTACTCTTTGGGGAGATGTTCCTTTCTACGTGACTTCGATTACTCCGGAGGAAGCATTTGAGATGGGGCGTACCGACAAAGCTGTCGTTCTGAAACAAATTTATGAAGATTATGACTATGCCGCAGAAAATTTGCCGGCCGCAAATAATAATAGCGGCGCCACCCGTGTGGACAAAGGAACGGCTTATGCTTACAAGGCGCGTACCGCTCTCTATCAACACGACTACGGGACTGCCGCAAAGGCTGCGCAAGACTGTATGGATCTGGAAGTATATGACTTGGCCCCTGATTATGGTGAACTTTTCCGCGACAAGACAAGAGGAAGCAAAGAAGTTATTTTCTCTGTTGCTCACTCAAGCGACCTTGAGTTGGATGAAAACGGTAAACCTACTACACAGGCTATCGGTTCCTTTATTGCCCGTTCGGCAGGCGGTACACATAATGCGCAACCTTCGTGGGAACTTCTTGCTGTCTACGAAATGACGAATGGCAAGACGATTGATGAACCGGGCAGCGGTTTTGATCCTCACGATCCATTTGCCAACCGTGATCCCCGTTGCCTGGAAACATTTGCTGCTCCCGGCAGCCGTATCTATGGTATTGAGTGGAACCCTGCGCCAAACGCACTCGAAGTAATGGACTATACACAAAATCGTATGATTACAAACAAAGATTCCAAAGGCGGTTCGGATGCTTCCAACTGTGCTTACAATGGTTGTTGCCTGCGCAAAGGCGCGCAAGAGTCATGGCGTACTACTTTGTATAACGACAACCCCGTCATTCTCATGCGTTATGCCGATGTATTGTTGATGTATGCCGAAGCTAAGATTGAACTGGGGGAGATTGACGCTACTGTCATTGCTTGCATCAACGATGTCCGTGCCCGTGCTTATGGCACCACCCGTACACAAACCAACGACTATCCGTCCATCACGACAACCGATCAGACGGCATTGCGCAAAGTGCTCCGTCGTGAGCGTCGTGTGGAGTTTGCATGGGAAAATCTACGCTATTTCGATTTGCTTCGTTGGCATCAGTTTGAGAATGCTTTCGGACACAATATGTACGGATTTACCCGTACAGCCAACAGGGCAAAGGAATACTTTGCGGCAGGCAACTGGTTTTGGCCGGAGACTCCGACATTTGACAAAGACGGATTTCCTTCTTTTGAAGCGATGGCCGACGGAACCTATATCGTCCAGCATGGTGAACGTAAGTATGATGAGAAGATTTATTTGTGGCCATTGCCAAGTGATGATGTATTGATAATGAATGGCAAACTTGTTCAAAATCCAGGGTACTAACTTTATTAAATAAATGATATTATGAGCATTGGAGAAATTTTATTGCGCAGTCGCTATCAACCATTGAAAAGGGTGTTGAGCTATGATGTATTCAACACCGGCTTTAACGGTTGGATGACATTGATGCCTAACTTTACGGAATATCCCGATTTTGATGTTCCCAAGACATTGGTCAATAAAGACCAGTGGCCACCGGTCATGCTTAGTTCCGCTACTTTCAGGTATCCGGGCACTCACGGAGCTATGTCCGGCACTTACTCTCTTAAACTTTCGACAAGACCTGTTGCCGCTCCTTATACGGAGATTCCGGCGGAAGGTTGTCTGGGACATGCCATTAAGCGGCTTTCGTTCTCTCGTCCGGGCTGCAAATATTTGCAGATAGAATGTTGGTTTACATACACGGCGGAACAGGATGTGGTGGATGGCGGTGACCGTCCGCAACCGGGTTTACATGAGAGTTCCATCCGCGATTTTGGTATGGGATTCGATGTACAGGAGGGTGGAAAACGTTACCATGTAGGAATTCGTTATCTCAATGCAGTAGATGGCAAATTAATGCAGAAGTGGCAGTATGAACATTCCAATGAAGACATAACCGACCGCGATTGGGCTTATGGACTTGACGGAGACTGGTGTAAGAGGGGAGTCGATCCCTGGTGGTTCGGCCGCCGTTATCCTAATGGCGACCACGATGGATTCAAGGATTTGAAAGATGGTCATCAGAAACTCATTTACAATGAGACCGACTGTAAACTCAATTGGCAATACATGCGTCTGAAACTTGACACAGAGCTTCGTGAATATGTAGAGTTCCAATGTCAGGACAGAATTTGGGATATGCGTGGCATTGCAGCTGATACCGTTGACGGATATGGACGCATCGACAATCTTATCAATCCTCTTTTCTGGGTGGGTACTGATACCAATCGTCGTGTATTCTTTTATATAGATTCTGTTGTTGTTTCACAAGAATAAAAGGAGGAATGTAATATATGAAAATGTTTAATGATTCCCATCTTGAGGTAAAGAAGTTCTTTAAAGGTACTTTCTTCACTCATCCTTACGAGGCTGGTTGGGCAGATGAGGCTATATTCTTTGTTATGGTTGAGAAAATAGAAGGAGATCCCGTATTCGAAGGTCGTGTACAACTATCGCAAGACGGCATACATTGGGCTGACGACGGTAGTGATCCTGTAATCTTCAAAGGACTTGGCCAACATATTATAAAGGTAAATTCAAATTTTGGTAATTATATTCGTCTTGCCGTCAGCATTGAAGGCGGAGAGATGTTTTTAAATCTTCATATAGCATGCAAAGGTTAATATTTATATTTAGTCTGTTCATCCTTGCGATTGTAGGATGCAGCTCCAATGAGTCTCACTCATTTTTGATTCGTCCGGATGGAGGTGGGGAAGATGCTGCCACTGAAATAGAGGTAGGTAAGACGATTCCTGCCTGGCAGGAGGGTGTGATGGATATTCATTTCATCAATACGACTACCGGTGAAAGCATGTTTGTAATATTCCCGGATGGTACGCAAATGCTTATCGATGCCGCAAGTTCGAGTGTTACGACCAACTCTAATAGTAATACGACCAACACCGGTATCCGTAGTCGTTGGGATCCGACTCTGACTTCTACCCGTGGTTCACAGATTATAACTGATTACATTCGTAAGTGTATGGTATGGACAGGTAACAGCACGATTGATTATGCCGTACTTACCCACTTCCATAATGACCACTTCGGCGGTTATACTTCTTCCTTGCCGAAATCTTCCAACTCCGACACTTATTCGTTGATAGGTTTTGCCGAGATTTTCGACAATTTCAAGATTGGTACGCTTCTCGATCGTGGCTATCCCGATTATAACTATCCGTTCAATATGGCGACAATGGCAGACAATGCTCCAAGTTGTAATAACTATATCAATGCAGTGAAATGGCATGTCGCCAATCAAAAGTTCGATGCTGCGATATTCAAAGCAGGGGCGAATGATCAGATCGTTCAGAAGTATAATCCTGCAAAGTATCCTACTGCAAAGGTGCAAAACGTGGCAGTGAATGGAGAGATCTGGACAGGTTCGGGCACTACCACAAAGAAGACATTCCCTGAACTCTCGGAGATTTCATACGAAAACAGTAAGAACATTACCTCCAGTGACAATTGTCCGCCGGAGAATATAACCAGTTGTGTGATGAAAGTTTCGTATGGCAACTTTGATTTCTTTGCCGGTGGTGACCTTCAGTATAACGGACGTTCGAGTCATGCGTGGAAAGATGCCGAACTGCCCTGTGCAAAAGCAGTAGGTCAGGTGGAATTATTGAAAGCTAACCATCACGGTGTAACCAACACCAATCAGGTGGATGCTCTGAAAGCACTTAATCCACAAACGATTGTTGTCAATTCGTGGGTAGATTGTCATCCCCGTACCGATATACTGAATTCGATGGAGACAACACTCCCTGCGTGTGACATGTTTATCACTAACTTCTGGCAAGGCGATCGCCCCAGCGGAGTAGACGACCGGGTTACGGCGGAAGAGGCTGCGAGAGTAAAGGGATATGATGGACATATTGTAGTTCGTGTGACCGATGGGGGAAACAAATATAGAGTTGTGACAATCACAGATTCTGACGGGGCAATGACTGTTAAGACTATTTCCGGTCCATATACAAGCAGATAATGAATACAAAATATTATGATGTAATAGTAGCAGGTGCAGGTCCTGCCGGGATATGTGCGGCTGTAGCCGCCGCCCGGCAAGGAGCACGTGTTGCCCTTATCGAAAGATACGGAGTCATCGGAGGTAACCTGACCGCCGGGTATGTCGGCCCTATTCTCGGTAGTGTAAGCAAGAACACGATGCGCGATGAGGTTTGTGCTATTCTTGGCGTCGAAGACAATGACTGGATTGGCGAACATGGAAATGCTCACGATTTCGAAGAGGCAAAACTTACATTGGCAGAATTTGTCGCCAGGGAAAAGAACGTCGATGTCTTTTTGCAATGTTGCGTGTCGGATGTTATTCGTGACGGAAAGGTGGTAAAAGGCATTAAGTGTGCAAGTAACGAGGGGACGCTCTGTTTTGAAGCCGCGGTTACAATTGATTGTACCGGTGATGCCATAGTATCTTTTCTTGCCGGTGCAAAAATAGAAAAAGGACGTGCTGACGGACTCATGCAGCCTGTAACCCTTGAATACACCATTGATGGCGTAGATGAGTCGAAAGGAATTATCTGCATTGGAGATGTAGACAATGTTCAATTGAATGGCGAGTGTTTTCTTGATTGGTGTAAAAAGAAAGCCGATGAGGGCAAACTTCCCCGGATGCTTGCTGCCGTGCGTTTGCATCCGTCGGTCAGACCGGGTTGCCGTCAGGTAAATACGACACAAGTCAATAGGGTGGATATTACTTCGGTAAGCTCTATTTTCACCGCCGATCTTGAACTTAGGCAACAGATACGCCTCCTGACTCAATTCTTGAAAGAAAATTTGCCGGGTTACGAAAACTGTAGAGTGATCGGAAGTGGTACAACAACCGGAGTGCGCGAAAGCCGCAGGGTGATGGGCGACTATGTGATCGATGCCGATGAAATGGCGGAAGGCTGCCGTTTTGCCGATGTGGTGGTACATAAAGCATTGTTCATTGTCGATATACATAATCCTGACGGAGCCGGACAGGCGGAACCAACCATCCAATATTGCAAACCATACGATTTGCCGTATCGTTGTTTTCTCCCGTTGGGCTTGGAAGGGCTTCTGGTGGCGGGACGGTGTATATCGGGTACTCACAGAGCTCACGCTTCATATCGTGTCATGAGTATTTGCATGGCGATGGGAGAGGCAGTTGGTATTGCTGCTGCCATGAGTGCGTCGCAGCACTGTACTCCGCGGGCTCTCGATGTAGGAGAGTTGCAGAAACGGCTTGAGTCGTTAGGCGTAGAGCTGTTCGATTAACGTAGAACATAATCATACTTTAAATTTATAGAGCATACTTATGAAAAAGATCTATTTGTCTGTCGTGTGCTTACTGATCTCTATTCCCCTTATCGCCCAGTTGTATGTAGAGCCGGAGAAAGAGGTAGAGTGCTCTGTCTTCCTGGCAAAGGAAGGACGGGGGCGGGCACAGCAAGGACTTGAAATATGGGATGATTACATATTCTCGTGCGAGGATGGAGGGCACGTGAATATCTATGATTTCAAAAGTGCCGATCCGAAACCTGTGGCAGGCTTTGAGTTGGCGTCCTCCCATCCGGACAACCATGTAAATAATGTATGCTTTGGCGTCGAGACAAAACGCGGAGCATCGTTTCCTCTCTTGTATATCACAAACGGGAAGGTAGGAAGCGAGTTGGAATGGTTGTGTTTTGTGGAGAGCATCACCCGTCGTGGAAAACGTTTTAGCAGCGAAATCGCACAGACAATTGAACTCGATGGCTCGAAGTGGGCGGAGAAAGGGTATGTCCCCATCTTTGGTGCACCAAGCTGGCTGGTCGATCGGGAACGGGGATTTATATGGATATTCTCGGCACGTAAACGTACTGTGGCGAAGGTGACAAAGCATGCATGGGAAAACCAGTATGTCGCCACCAAATTCCGCATACCATCGTTGAGTGAGGGCGCAAAGGTGCGCCTCGACGAAAATGACATTCTCGATCAGGTGGTGTTCCCCTATGAGGTATGGTTCACGCAAGCGGGCTGTATGCATGATGGTAAAATCTATTTCTGCTTCGGAGTTGGGAAACAGGATGACAGCCGTCCTTCCTGCATCCGGGTGTACGATACGGATAGGCGGACGATTACTGCCCGGTACAATGTGCAGGAACAGGTTATTTACGAACCGGAAGATATTGTGGTCAAAGACGGAGTTATGTATGTCAATACCAATACGAATGCGAAAAAGACGTCCGATCTTCCTTGCATATTCAAACTCTCTCTTCCGAAAGAAAAGCCGGTGACCGAAAATCCTCTCGACGAGATACGCAGGGATCCGGAACGTGCGGGCGGCGTGTATTATGTGACCGATCTTTCACATCCGGTTACGCCGGCGCCCAAAGGATATAAGCCTTTCTATATAAACGGCTATTTCCGTCATGGAGCGCGTCAGATAGACGATGAGGTGACTTATCCTGCCATATACGGCGTATTGGAGAAAGCTCATGCCACAAACAACCTTACCGATTTTGGGAAAGCCCTGTACGAACGTCTTGAACCGTTCAAGAAGAATGTGTTTTACAAAGAAGGCGATCTGACGCAAATCGGTTATCGTCAGACAAGGGAGATAGGCCGGAGGATGGTACAAAATTATCCGGAAGTATTTGAAGGCCATCCCTATTTGAAGACTAACGCAACGAATGTGCTTCGGGTGGCGGCCACCATGCAATCTGTAAATTCGGGCATTTTGTCGCTGCGTCCCGGGCTTGAATGGGCGGAGATAGACAACTCCCGTTCGTTCCTTGCCACACTGAATCCATACGGTAACGTATGTCCCGACAGGAGTCCGCTTGATAAGTATATACTCGGTAAAGAAAACAGTTGGTATAAGAAATATCGTTCATATATAGATGAAAAGTTGGATGTGGATGCTTTTTTTACAAGACTGTTTATAGATGTTACGCAAGTAGAAAGTGAGTATGACAAGTACGACCTGATCCATCGTTTCTGGTTAATGGCATCACTGATGCAATGCCTCGACCGCCAAGTGCCTATATGGGATATCTTTACAGAAGAGGAAATATTGGCTTGGGCAGAAATCGAGAACTATAAGTATTTTGCGCAGAAAGGTCCTGAACCGGTATCTCACGGGCGTAGTTGGGGACTTGCATCCCGCACGTTACGCCATTTGTTAGACGAATCTGCCGAAGATCTGGTTCGCAAGCGTCATGGCATCAATCTCAACTTCGGACACGATGGCGTTCTGATGGCCATCTTGACAAATCTGCAAGCCGGAACGTGGGCGCGGGAGGCTGGTAATTCCAAAGAAGCGTTGCGGAGTTGGAAGTACTGGGATATTCCGATGGGTGCGAACCTTCAGATGATCTTTTACCAATCAGAAGGCAATCCGGACGTTTTAGTTAAGTTTATGCTGAATGAAAAAGACCTCCGGTTGCCGTTGGAAGCGGTTGAAGCATCTTATTATAAATGGAATGAGGTTTATAAATTCTATATAGAACATTGCGACAAGGTGGAAAAATCACTTGCCGAAACATTGAAATTATCGTATGAAGACTTTTAATTATAATCGTGCTGAAATAAAGGCCGGAATAGTACATTTCGGCGTTGGAAACTTCCATCGTGCACATCTCGAAGCTTACACAAATCTATTACTTGAAGATCCGTCACAAAGATGCTGGGGGGTATTCGGAGCCATGATTATGCCTACGGACGGGGTATTGTTCAACGCCCTCAAGAAAGACGACGGCATATATCAATTGACGACATGCAGCCCTTCCGGCGAACAGGATAGTATGCTGATTGGTTCGCTTGTAGAACTGGCATGGGGGGAAATAGATAGTGAGCCTATCATCGCTAAAATAGCATCGGAGGAGATAAAAATCATCTCTCTCACCATTACCGAAGGGGGATATAAGGTTGATTTTAACCAATCGCGCAGTGTGTTCTGGTATGTAGCCGAAGGACTTAAACGCCGGATGGAGAAAGATTTGCCGATTACGATTCTTTCGTGTGACAACATGCAGATGAATGGCAATGCCGCCAAATGTGCGTTTATGTCATACTTCGAAGCGAAATATCCCGAGGTGGCAGCGTGGGCGAAAAAGAAAGTGACGTTCCCGAATTCGATGGTGGATCGAATCACTCCCGTAACAAAACCGGGTAAGGTTACAGATGTGTGTTGTGAAGACTTTATACAATGGGTGATTGAAGATAATTTCATTGCAGGCCGTCCTGCATGGGAGAAGGTGGGAGTTACATTCACCCATGATGTGACCCCGTACGAAATCATGAAATTAAGTCTTCTCAATGCGTCACATACTCTTCTTTCTTATCCTGCCTATATGGAAGGATTCAGGAAGGTCGATGCTGTAATGGCAGACGAGAGGTATCGTGCAATGATAAAGCTGTTTATGAACAGGGACGTTACTCCTTATGTTCCGGTTCCCGAAGGCGTTGACCTTGAAGCGTATAAAGACCAGCTTATCGAACGATTTTCAAACAAGGCGATCAGCGATCAGGTATCACGGCTTTGCGGCGATGGCATTGCCAAGTTTGCCGTTTATGTGGTACCCATACTCAAACAGATGTTGCAGGATGGGAAGGATATTTCGATAGAGGCTTTCCTGATAGCTGTTTATTGCAAATACCTGATAGGTGCGCGCACCGAGTCCGGTGAAAATATAGCTATCTCCGAACCTCACATCACCCCGGCGGATAGGAAGTTGATTTCTGGAGGATCGTCGGCCGAGTTCTTGAAAATATCACCTTTTGTGTCATTGGGACTGGACAAATATCCTGTGTTTATGGAAAAGTATGAGCAGTTTTATGCTATGCAGGTAGCGGAAGGATTGAAAGTCTTATTACAGTAAACAACTAAAAAATCCAAGGCAATGAAGAAGTTTTTCATAACGGTTGTTCTGTCGCTTTCGTGCGTATTGTCGGTTTCGGCACAAAAACAGACGGAGGCGTCAACGCTTAACCTGATAGGTAAGCCGTTTGAATCGACTCCCAATCCGTATCATAGAGTCGATACATTGGTTTATAAAGGTTTTAACAGGACGGAGAATCGACAACTCCGTTGCTCTGCCGGTATGGCTGTGTTGTTTAAAACGAACACGCGTAATATACAGATTACGACAAAGTGGGGATATGTATATTCGAGCCATTCAACCATGCCGATCTCTTATAAAGGATATGATCTTTATATCAAAAATGCAGACGGTCAATGGCAGTATGCGGCAAGCGGTTCATTGAAAGCGTATAAGGGCGAGAAAACCGAGACATTCATGCTCATTGAGAATATGGATGGTACGATGCACGAATGTATGATGTATATGCCGATGTATTCGGAGGTCATTTCTTGTAAGATAGGGATAGATGACGATGCTGTTATCGAACCGTTGAAGTCCGATTTTCGTCACAGGATAGCGGTATATGGCTCTTCGTTTACGCAGGGAGTGAGCACGGATCGATCCGGTATGAGTTATCCCATGCAATTTATGCGTAATACTGGTCTTCAAGTCGTGTCACTCGCAACAAGCGGACGTTGCCTGATGCAGCCTTACATGCTCGATGTTCTTGCGGAAGTCAAGGCTGATGCCTTTATATTCGATACTTTTTCAAATCCTGACGCAGAACTGATAAGAGAGCGCCTGATGCCGTTTATCGATCGGCTTATAGCGGCACATCCGGCTACTCCGTTGATATTTCAGCGTACTATCTATCGTGAACGACGTTCATTCGATACAGTTCTTGATGCGAAAGAACGGGCTAAGGCGGCAACCGTAGAGGAGTTGTTTGCAAAAATCCGCACGAACCCGAAATATAAAGACGTTTATCTGATTACGCCTGATGCTTCCGATGCGCATGAGACATCGGTCGACGGAACTCATCCAAGTAGTTATGGATATGCACTTTGGGCGAAGTCAATAGAGACTCCGGTAATAGAAATTTTAAGTAAATATGGTATAAAATGAGACAAGCGGTATTAGTAGAACCAAAACATATTGAATTTCGTGAGGTTGAGGCGCCTAAGGCGTCGGACCTGAAAGAACATCAGGTACTTCTGAATATTAAGAGAATTGGTATTTGTGGAAGTGAGATACATTCTTATCACGGATGTCATCCGGCAACTTTCTATCCGGTAGTTCAGGGGCATGAATATTCGGCAGTGGTAGTCGCTACGGGGGCGGCGGTTACGATCTGCAAGGCGGGTGACGTTGTCACCGCACGTCCGCAACTCGCGTGTGGGAAGTGCAAGCCTTGTCAGCGGGGAGAGTATAATATTTGTGAAGAGCTAAGAGTGCAAGCCTTTCAGGCAAATGGAGCTGCGCAAGACTTTTTTGTGGTTGATGATGACAGGATTGCGGTATTGCCTGAAGGTATGTCACTTGATTATGGGGCTATGATAGAACCGGTGGCAGTGGCTGCGCATGCAACCATGCGTGGCGGGGACTTGAAAGGTAAGAATGTGGTTGTATCGGGTGCCGGAACAATCGGTAACCTCGTGGCGCAGTTCGCTAAGGCAAGAGGAGCCAAACGGGTTCTTATTACCGATGTAAGTGATTTCAGACTTGAAATCGCTCGTAAATGTGGCATAATAGATACGCTCAATGTAGCTAAGACGCCGCTCAAAGAAGGAGCGAAGAGGCTTTTCGGGGATGAAGATTTTCAAGCTGCGTTTGAGGTTGCCGGGGTTGAGTCGAGTATTCGTTCGCTTATGGAGTGTATCGAAAAAGGGAGTACCATCGTTGTAGTGGCGGTATTTGGCAAGGATCCGTCGCTTAATATGTTCTATTTGGGAGAGCACGAACTGAAGGTGAACGGAACGATGATGTATCGCCATGAAGATTATCTTACGGCTATCGATCAGGTAAGTTCGGGAGCTATCTGTCTCGAACCGCTTATTTCGAATCATTTTCCGTTCGAACAGTATGACAAGGCATATAAATTTATAGATGAGAATGGTGCAACATCCATGAAAATAATTATTAAACTATAAAACCATGAAAATAATAGGTATAGGAGAAGTTGTTTGGGATTGCTTCCCGGAAGGTAAGAGACTTGGCGGAGCGCCTATCAATTTCTGCTTTTTTGCGAAGGAATTGGGAGCAGAATCATATCCCGTTACGGCAATAGGTGGCGACGAACTCGGTGATGAAACATTTACGGTGCTTAAAGAGACCGGACTTGATTTAGGATATATTTCCCGTAATATTTTGCCGACAGGTAAAGTGCTTGTGTCGTTGAATGAGGCCGGTGTACCGCAATATGAGATTGTTGAGAATGTTGCTTGGGATGCTATCGAGTGTAGTCCTACGACCATGAAACTTGTCAGCGATGCAGATGCTGTTTGTTGGGGCTCTTTGGCACAACGAAGTGAAAAGTCACGTGCTGCAATCTTGAGACTCATAGATGCCGTGCCGGATACCTCTTTGAAGGTGTTTGATATTAATATCAGGCAACATTTTTATTCGACAGACTTGATTGTGGAATCCTTGCAAAAGGCAAATGTGCTCAAATTGAATGAAGACGAATTGCCATTATTGATCTCTCTCCTTTCTCTTTCTACTGATTTTGTGGAAGCTATCGCAGAACTCATAGCTCGTTTTTCGCTCAAATATGTTATATTCACACAGGGCGCAGTACGTAGTGGCATATATGATGTAAGTGGGGAAATTTCATCCATAGATACACCTAAAGTCGAGGTGGCTGATACTGTAGGTGCAGGCGACTCGTTTACTGCTACCTTTGTTGTGAACATACTTAGAGGGGCGTCGGTCGCTGAATCACACCGCAAAGCGGTAGATGTATCGGCATATACTTGTACACAAAGGGGGGCTATTAATCCGTTGCCGGATAGTAAAAAGTAATATTGGGTACTCCACATAAGGAAGTTTCGTACTTGGTTTGAATGATTCTTCAAACCAAGCGTGGTGAATATGCCTTGTTTTTATTAAATGCGGTTTAATCTCATTAATTAACCGCAAAATTTGCGGCTTATCATACCTCTTTTAACCGCATTTTTATAGATAACTCCAATTTAATAGTTATTTTTGCAGAAATAACTGATGGTATGTTTATCCATGAAATAGAAAATTGGAGTTCATTCAGATGGAACGCTGAAAGATTGTCAGATGCGATAGCCCTGACAAACAGGGCTATCGGATATCTTGTTGGAAGGTTAAGTACAATTGGATTTGATAGTCAGATGATCGCTACGGTGGAAGCTGTGACGCATGATGTTGTTGCATCTTCAGAAATTGAAGGAGTAACTTTGAATACAGCAGAGGTACGTTCTTCCGTTGCCCGAAAATTAGGTGTAACTGTACCCGATGTGAAAGAACCGACGCATTATATTGATGGAATGGTCGAGATGATGCTTGATGCTATAATGAATTACGAAACTCCGTTAACACATGATAGATTATTCGGATGGCATTCCGCACTTTTCCCAACAGGTAAAAGTGGCTTTTCTGATATTTTAGTGGGAAGTTATCGTACTGAAGCTATGGAGGTTGTTTCCGGTACATTTGGGCGGGAAAGAATACATTATCGTGCTCCCGGGCCGGAACGTGTATATGACGAAATGGATAAATTTCTTTTATGGTTTAATGCCCCCAATATAGCTCCGTCATTATTAAAGTCTGCAATTGCTCATTTCTGGTTTGTATGTATCCATCCGTTTGACGATGGGAATGGTCGTATTGCGAGAGCTATATCAGATATGGTATTATCCCAGACAGATCGCAGTAAATTGCGATTCTTTAGTATGTCTATGCAGATTAATAAGGAAAAGAAGGCTTATTATCGTATGCTGGAACAGGCTCAACGTGGAAATGGTGATATTACAGAATGGTTAGAATGGTATCTGGCTTGTCTTAAACGGGCTATTGATGAATCCAATGGCTTGTTAAGCGGCATATTGAATAAAGCGATTTTTTGGAAAACTCATTCGGGGGGCATTATAACTGAAAGACAACGAATGATCCTCAATATATATCTGAATGGCTATGAAGGAAAACTTACTGCAAAAAATTGGAGCAAGTTGGCCGAAGTTTCATTAGATACAGCTACCAGGGATGTGAAGGATTTAGTGGCAAAGGGAATTCTTTCGCCTATACAGGGGCGTGTCAGGGATGTATCATACACATTAAATTATGTAGAATCAGATACCCGAGTAGCTGACTTTACTGATTCTGTACTGATAAATCGTGATGGAAATGATTATATATCTTCTATGTATAAGAAGCAAAAAACTGTAGAGGAAAGAATTTCTCCATTGGATAAAATGCGTTTTGAACAAAAGGAGATGTCAATCGACGATTTGGTATATAAGTATTTTGCATATCTCATTGGATAATAATAATTTGTGAAATAAAGAAACCCATGTTGAAAATATTAGTAACCTACGCCGTACAAGGCGAATTTGTAGAACTTAAATGGCCGGATATAGAACCTTACTACGTTCGTACAGGTATTGGTAAAGTGAAATCAGCCTTTCATTTGGCAGAGGCAATCCGTCAGGTACAACCGGACTTGGTGCTCAATATCGGAAGTGCCGGAACAGTCAACCATCAGGTAGGAGATATTTTTGTATGTCGCAAGTTTGTAGACCGTGATATGCAGAAAATGAAAGAGTTCGGATTGGAGTGTGAGATCGATTCATCAGCTCTGCTCGAAGAAAAAGGATATTGCACGCATTGGACGGAACATGGAATCTGCAATACAGGAGATGGCTTCCTCACCGAGTTGACCCATGTTAGCGGAGATGTTGTAGATATGGAAGCATACGCACAGGCATTTGTCTGCCGTTCAAAAGAAATCCCGTTTATTTCCGTGAAATACGTGACTGACATAATTGGCCAGAATTCCGTGAAACATTGGGAAGATAAACTTGCCGATGCACGGCAGGGACTATCGCATTACTTTAATGTCTTGAAAGAAAGAATATGATAAGTGACTCCTGCGGCTATCAATCCCAGGAGAATCTTTACCCATATAAAAGGAATCAGGCAGAAAATGCAATAAAGCATTGTTCCCCACATTAATACGAGAGAAATTATTTTGGCACGGAGAGGAATCGCCTTGTTTTCGCGGAAATTGCGGATGTAAGGACCGAAGTGCCGATGGTTGAGCAGCCAGTTATATAATCGGGGTGACCCTTTGAAATAAAGGGCGGCGGTGAGCAATAGAAAAGGGGTAGTGGGCAGTAGCGGCAGAAAGATGCCGAGAATACCGAGCGCAAGGGAAATACTACCTAAAACAATATATAGAGTTTTCATGCGGCAAAGATAGTGCAAAAAAAGGGAAAAAATAACACTCTTTGCTGGATGAAAACTCTATTTTATATTACCTTTGCCGTTGCATCGAGGTGACATTAGATGCGTGTAACTATTAAAATACATACACTCATGTTTACAGTAATCAAACGCATGGAGATCTCGGCTTCTCATAAGCTGGTACTCCCGTATCGCAGTAAATGCGCCAGTTTACACGGTCACAACTGGATTATCACCGTCTATTGCCGTTCCGCACGGCTCAACTCCGAAGGAATGGTGGTAGATTTCACCCGCATCAAAGAAGTGGTCACGGAGAAACTCGACCATCAAAATCTGAACGAAGTACTCCCATTTAATCCCACAGCGGAGAATATCGCCCGGTGGGTATGCAAACAGATTCCTCAATGCTATAAAGTAGAAGTGCAGGAATCGGAAGGAAACATTGTCATCTACGAGAAAGATCCCAGCGGCGCAGAAGGACAAGAATAGCAAACCAAACAAATTTTGATGATGAGAAAGATTAATGAAATCTTTTACAGCTTGCAGGGCGAAGGCTACCATACCGGAACTCCGGCCATCTTCGTCCGTTTTTCCGGCTGCAACCTGAAATGTGACTTTTGCGACACACAACACGAAGAAGGGAAAATGATGACCGACGATGAAATAATCGCCGAAGTGAAAAAATATCCTGCCGTCACCGTTGTCCTTACGGGCGGCGAACCTTCCTTATGGATAGACGATGAATTGATCGACCGTTTGCATCAAGCAGGCAAATATGTGACTATCGAAACCAACGGTACACGCCCCCTGCCGGCAGCTATCGACTGGGTGACCTGCTCCCCCAAACAAGGGGTGAAACTTGCCATCGACCGGATGGATGAAGTGAAAGTGGTCTATGAAGGACAAGATATAAGTATTTTTGAACTACTTCCGGCCGAACATTTTTTCCTCCAGCCTTGTTCTTGTAATAACACTGCTTCAACAGTGGACTGTGTAATGCGACATCCCAAATGGAGACTCAGCCTGCAAACACACAAATTAATCGACATCCGTTGAACAAAATAGACGGGTGATGCGGAAGAAGCTTAAATTATTACAAAATATAGTATGAAAGTAGGTTTGTTTATTCCTTGTTATATCAATGCTATTTACCCCAATGTGGGAGTGGCATCGTATAGACTATTGAAAAGTTTGGGAGTAGACGTCGATTATCCGTTGGATCAGACTTGTTGCGGACAACCGATGGCAAATGCCGGTTTTGAAGATGAATCGATGAAATTGGCACTCCGTTTTGACGATCTGTTTCGGGAATACGATTACATCGTCGGCCCTTCCGCCAGTTGTGTGGCATTTGTGAAAGAGAATCATCCGGGCATCTTGGAGAAAGAAGGACATGTTTGTCAGAGTGCGGGAAAGATTTATGATATTTGTGAGTTCATTCACGATGTCTTGAAACCTTCCAAAATTCCTGCACGCTTTCCTCATAAAGTCAGTATTCACAATAGCTGTCATGGGGTTCGCGAACTGTTGATTTCCGCTCCCACCGAACTGAACATCCCTTATTACAATAAATTGCGTGACCTGCTCAATCTGGTAGAAGGCATCGAAGTATTCGAGCCCAGCCATATTGACGAGTGTTGCGGCTTTGGCGGAATGTTTGCGGTGGAAGAGCAGGCAGTCTCCGTCTGCATGGGGCGTGATAAGGTAAAAGATCACATCGCTACCGGAGCCGAGTATATTGTCGGAGCGGACAGTTCCTGCCTGATGCACATGCAAGGTGTCATCAAACGGGAGCATCTGCCTATTCAGATTATCCATATTGTAGAAATTCTAGCGTCGCAATCATGAGTACAAAACATTCAAAGGCTGCCGAAAAGTTCTTGCAGGACAGCAAGATGGCAGCATGGCATAATGAAACCCTTTGGATGGTCCGTGCCAAAAGGGACAAGATGAGCAAGGAAGTTCCCGAATGGGAAGAGTTGCGCAACAAGGCTTGCGAGTTGAAACTATACTCCAACAGCCACCTCGAAGAACTTCTGCTGGAGTTTGAGAAGAATGCTACCGCCAACGGCGCCATCGTACATTGGGCAAAAGATGCCGATGAATACTGCGCCATCGTCTACGAAATACTGAATGAGCATAACGTCCACCATTTCATCAAGAGCAAGTCCATGCTCGCCGAAGAGTGTGGATTGAATCCTTTCCTGATGGAGCGGGGCATCGATGTCGTAGAGTCCGATTTGGGCGAACGCATCCTGCAACTGATGCATCTCGAACCGAGCCACATCGTACTGCCCGCCATTCACATCAAACGGGAACAGGTAGGCGAACTATTCGAAAAGGAGATGGGCACGGAAAAGGGAAACTTTGATCCGACCTACCTGACTCATGCCGCACGTAAGAACCTGCGTCATCTCTTCCTCAATGCCGAAGCCGCCATGACAGGCGCCAACTTTGCCGTCGCTTCAACCGGTGACATTGTGGTCTGTACCAATGAAGGAAATGCCGATATGGGTACTTCCTACCCGAAACTGAACATTGCCGCTTTCGGTATGGAAAAGATCGTCCCGGATTTGGACGCATTGGGTGTGTTCACCCGATTACTCGCCCGTTCGGCCACCGGACAACCGGTGACAACATATACCTCTCATTACCGCCGTCCCCGCGAAGGCGGTGAATACCATATTATCATCGTAGACAACGGCCGGAGTGCCTTACTATCCAAGCCCGACCATATCAAGACATTGAACTGTATTCGTTGTGGTGCGTGCATGAATACCTGCCCGGTGTACCGCCGCAGTGGAGGTTACTCTTATACGTATTTCATCCCCGGACCTATTGGCATCAACTTGGGTATGGCTCACGCTCCGGAGAAGTATTATGATAATCTTTCAGCCTGTTCTCTGTGTATGTCCTGTTCCGATGTCTGTCCGGTGAAAGTAGATTTGGCCGAACAAATTTACAAATGGCGTCAGGATTTGGACGGACTGGGGAAAGCCAATACGGGAAAGAAGATCATGTCCGGTGGTATGAAATTCCTGATGGAGCGTCCGGCATTGTTCAACGCAGCCTTGTGGGCAGCCCCGGTGGTAAATGGCCTGCCCCGTTTCATGAAATACAACGATCTCGACGATTGGGGAAAGGGGCGTGAACTGCCGGAATTTGCCAGCGAGTCGTTCAATGAAATGTGGAAGAAAAACAAAGTACAGGGAAAGGAGGAATCCAAATGAGCAGCAGAGAAGATATATTAGCCAGCATCCGCCAGCATACGCAGACGCGTTATGATAAACCGGATATTGCGGATATGAAACGATTGTCATATCCTGATAAGATAGAACAGTTCTGTGCAATCAGCCGTGCGGTGGGGGGTACGGCAGTTGTATTGGGTGAAGGGGAAGATGTGAATGCGGTCATACGCCGGACTTATCCGGACGCCATGCGCATTGCTTCCGTATTGCCGGATATTTCCTGCGCTACATTCAATCCCGATAATTTGGATGATCCGAAAGAGTTGGACGGCACAGATGTTGCCGTAGTGAAAGGAGAAATCGGAGTGGCCGAAAACGGAGCCATCTGGATACCGCAGGCGGTGAAATATAAAGCAATCTATTTTATCTCGGAAAAGTTGGTTATTCTGCTCGACCGGAATAAAATTGTAGATACCATGTATGACGCCTACCGCGAACTGGACGGACAGGAATATCAGTTCGGAACGTTCATCTCCGGTCCGTCAAAGACTGCTGATATTGAGCAGGCTTTAGTGATGGGAGCGCATGGGGCACGGGACGTGTTAGTGATATTAACCTAATGTTTCTCTGTTGATTATTCTAAAATAAATTTGGTTTCAAAACAATGGAGTTTTATATTTGTTAGTACAAACGAAATGGAGACTCTGTTGACGCTGTAAAAACAGAGGCTCTATTGGTAAGAAATAGAGCCTTTGTTTCATATAAACAGAGCTTCCGTTTGATGTAAATAGAGGCTCTGTTTGGATAAAGTCCGGCTTTCATCTAATGTAGTAGAGGCTTTTGGAGAATATAGTCGAATGTCCTTTGATGTAAATAGAATATCTGTTTCTGTTTGTCCATAGTAGATAAATGAGTTCGTAGGATAAGAGTAGTAAAACGTTTAATTATAAATTATATGTATGCCAATAAAGTAAAGAAAATAGCCGCCGTCCATGACCTTTCAGGAATGGGGCGCGTATCTCTGACCGTCGTCATTCCTATTCTTTCATCTATGGGTTTTCAGGTCTGTCCGCTTCCTACGGCTGTATTATCCAATCATACGCAATATCCCGGTTTCTCCTTTCTCGACCTGACGGACGAGATGCCGAAGATTATTGCCCAATGGAAGAAACTGGAGGTAGAGTTCGACGCTATCTATACCGGATACTTGGGTTCTCCGAGACAAATTCAGATTGTTTCTGATTTTATCAGGGACTTTCGTCGGCCGGACAGCCTGATCGTTGCCGATCCGGTGTTGGGAGATAACGGACGATTATACACCAACTTTGATGGAGAGATGATAAAAGAAATGCGCCACTTAATCACGAAAGCAGATGTGATTACCCCCAATCTGACGGAACTGTTTTATTTATTGGATAAACCCTATAAAGCAGATAACACGGATGAAGAACTGAAAGAATATCTTCGTCTTTTGTCCGACAAAGGTCCGCAAGTGGTTATCATCACCAGTGTTCCTGTACATGATGAGCCTCATAAAACATCTGTCTATGCATATAACCGTCAGGGAAACCGCTACTGGAAAGTGACCTGCCCTTATCTGCCTGCACATTATCCCGGCACGGGCGATACTTTTACCAGTGTCATCACCGGCTCTTTGATGCAGGGAGACAGTCTGCCGATGGCATTGGACCGTGCCACACAGTTTATCCTGCAAGGTATCCGTGCCACTTTCGGGTATGAATATGATAACCGCGAGGGTATTCTATTGGAGAAAGTGCTTCATAATTTGGATATGCCAATACAGATGGCTAGTTACGAACTGATTTAAGATAGGCTTTGTGTTGTTATTACTATGCCAATAGGTTGGCACAACAATGCCACCTTGTTTGCACATTTGTGCCACTGTGTTGGCACAAATGTGCCTTCTTATTGGTATTTATTAAGTTCAGAATCGTACTGTTACTCTTGCCGGGAGTTTTCCACTTGTCCACTTAGGCCCTTCTTTGACAAGCCGGATGGCTTCTTTATCAGCGAATTCACATAATCCATGAATAACAGTGATATTTTGTGGCTTTCCTTCTTCATCAACAAAGAAAGAAAGGACTACCTCCCCTTTAATATCTTTACAGTTATCATCCGTTGGACGAACGAGATTCTCTTTCAGGTATTTTTGATAGCTACGTTTACCGATGACAGGTTGCGGAGTAATCTCTTTCTTTGCCTGTTCCTTAACCGTCACAACATTTCCGGTAGTTGTTGACTTCTTATTTTTCTTAGCGCCGTATCCCACTACCACCACTTCATTGAGTGCCTGTTTGTTTTCGTTCATGGCAATGAGCATCGTCCGGTTGGTATCTATCCGGATTTCTACCGGATTATATCCGATATACTCCGCTGTCAATCGTTTCTTATCATCCTTTTTGACTAACGAAAATTCTCCATTCATATTTGTGATGGTTCCGATATTCGTTCCTTTATATGTCACACTGGCTCCGATAAGCGGTTCTCCTTTTTCGTCGGTCACCCTCCCTTTAATCATGTTCTTTTGAGGAAGGATAGTCGCTACCTTAGCCAACTTCATTTTCTTATCAGATTCAGATTCGAAAGTATCCATCGTTGCTACTACTTCTTGCAATGCGGCAGTCTCTTCCGACACTTCCTCCATCACCGGCACACCTTGTTGTGGTTGGGAAGTCGCTTGGATTTTGGCAATCATATCTTTCTTATCCGCTTGTCTCGCAGTAATTTCGGAAACAGGAGTGGAATCTTCGGAAGCAGGAGTGGAATCTGTTTTTACCTTTGCGGTAGCCAATGCGATTTCCTTTTGTGGAGTTGCCGGAACTGTTGGAGTTGCAGGAATAGCCGGAGTGGGCGGAATTGCGGGTTCAGCCAACTTGGAGGAAACACTCTCTTTGGCAATGAACACTTCGTCCGTCATACTCTTTTTCAGGAACAGGAAATAACTGCTGACACCGAATCCGATAGCCAGACAGGCAGCGATGCTCCAAGTGATAGCACGGGTGTTCTTTTTCTTTGCCGAATGAGCTGAAACCTGCATCCGCAGTTTCTCGATCCGTTGTTCGTGATTTCCCTCCACCTGGCTGTAACCATCCATAGCATCGGCCAGGAAAGGATCCTGCATCGACTCTCGTTCCAGTCGGTGGGCCTCTTTTCCTTTGCGGAGTCCTCGTATGTAGTCCAATAGTTTCATAGGGCTTGTTTCTTGATACAAATTTTTAAATTTCGCTTTCCGTTCTGGATATAGCTTTTCACATTGTTCAGAGTAAATCCGGTCTGTTCCACAATGTCGGCATACGACATCTCTTCCAGGAAGAAACGCGTAATACTGGTCCGTTGTTCTTCGGGCAACTTTTCGAGACAGTGATGTAATGCCTTCAGTTGTTCCTCCGAACTTTCCTCTTCACTTAATAGATGCAGAAATTCGTCAGATTCCATAATATTAACCGTATAATCTAACGGAATTTCTTTATTTTCCTTCCGTAAAAGTTGCAGGCAATGATTCTTCGCCACCCGGTAGAGCCATGGCTTGAAAACTTTTATCTCATAATTTCCCAGTTTAGGCAATAAATCTTCAAACAACTGCATGACTGCTTCCTGTGCCCGGTCTTCATCATGCAGGTATTTCAGGCAAAGTCCGTACAGTAACGGGATATATCGGTTATATAATTCACCGAAATATTCCGTATCGCCGGACTTCGTATAGTGTATCAGTAATTCCTCGTCCGATAGTTTCGATATGTTTCTTTTGAAAAACAACATCTATTCCTCTTCTTCGTCGATAACGACTTGATATTTTTCTTTCATTCTTTCAAAATCACCTGTTATCTGCTCTAATATTTCATGTGTATCCGTACTCTTTACCAAAGCGGGCATACCATAATAGATGGATGCTTTGTATGGCAACAGGATCATCTTTCCTTTGGGTAAAGAGCGTCCCATACCGGTCATGAATACAGGAATATATTTCACTTCAGGTCGTAGCGATAGGATACGGGCAATGCCGGATTTTATTTTTCCCATCTGCTCCGGTTTCCCTCTGGTTCCTTCCGGAAAAAGAATCAGTGAATATCCGGCATCAATGGCTTCAAGCATCTTACGGATCGGATCGTGCTCCGAATCTTTTTCCCCTTTTCTTCTGATAAGAAGCGTATTGATGAAAAAGTTGCTGATGGAAGCCTGAAAGCGGGTTTTCCCGAAATAGTCTTCTGCTGCTACGGGTTTGACTTTCCACAAAAGATCGCCGGGCAGGGAAGCCAACAGGCTTAGGGTGTCCAGGTGACTGTTATGGTTGGCAAGGATAATGAATTGCTTTTCTTTTTTAAGGAAGCGGCAATCGGTGAACTGAACCCCTACGATTAATTTTAGGAACCATTGGAAAACACCTTTATATATAATCTGCATCGCAGCAGCTTGCATGAATCTTTTTTCCATTCTCTCCGTTTAATATGCAATGTAATAAACTAAATGAAAAAATACAGGAGCAGTGTAGGACAGCGAATCTATCCGGTCGAATACTCCTCCATGACCGGGAATACTGTTCCCCATATCTTTAATTCCTTTATCTCTCTTGATAGCGGAGATGACCACGTCTCCCGAGAATCCGGCAATCGCAAGGAGGGCGCTAACCAGAATAACGTTGGGAGCGGAGAGGGGAGTCAGGAAACCGAGAAAGTAACCAATGACAGTGGTACTGATGACACCGCCCAGGAAACCTTCCCATGTCTTGTTCGGACTTACTTTCGGAAGAATCTTATGCCGTCCGAGAAGTTTACCCCAGATAAATTGCATGATGTCATTGATTTCCGTAAGGAATACAAGGAACAACAGCAGGCCCCGTCCACCGGAACTGAATCCCGGTAGTTCGGGAAGCGACAGGAGATAAGCGAGGTGGCTGATACCGAATACCGAAAGCATCAGAATCCATTGCAACAGTGCCATCGACTTGGTGATTCCGTGTGTGTCTCCCTTTAAAACAAGCCGTAAAGGCAATACGAGGAACATGACTACCGGAATGAAGATGATGAATGCTCCATACCAGGCAAGGTAAGCCAGATAATATTGAATGGGGATAGACAGTATGCCCCAAAACAGTGCTCCGCGATCAGCCTCTCTGAATCCCAATACAGAATAAAGTTCTCTGAAAGCAATGAAAGAGAGAAAGGCAAGGAAGAAATAAGAGATGTTATAGCTGATAAATACAGCACCGATAAACATACCCGCCATGATCCACCATGAGCGCGTGCGTGCGGCGAGTTCGCTGATATTTGTTTTCGGAGATATCTTTTTTACAAGGAAAAGAATAAGGCTTGCCGTAACAAGCAGTCCGATGATAAGCGAGATGACAATAATCAACTCATCGCTTAGTGTAGGGAATATTTTATCCAGTAGATTTTTCATTTTATTTCAGTGTTTGTTGTGTGTGACATGAGGTACAGGCGATGTATCAGTGTCGCGATAAGACCGATGTTGATAATGATTAGGGCGATGAAGCATACCATCCGGTCGTATCCTGAATGGATGGTGCAGGTGGCGACTACAAAGGTCAGTGTCAGCAATGCCATGCGGTGTTGTTTGGCCATTGGACCATTAAAGAAATGCTGATGTGTTTTGTAGGCTCCTATCCAGCGGAAATAAGCTGTCATAACAGCAAGAAGGGCGCCCAGCCATCCCAATTCGACTCCGAATCCACCTGCTACATACCCGACGGGAATGATGAATAATGCATCGGCAAAACGGTCGGGCATATCGTTATAAAGATCTCCGTTGGCACTTTTTTTTCCTCCTTCAATGGCAACCATCCCATCGAACAGGTTGCAGAGCAACCGTGACTGCATACAAACGATGAACAGGATATAGGCTACATATTTATTGAAGCCGGGATAAATGACTGTGCCAATCAGCAGGAGGCAACCTACCATAGCGAAGAATATACTCATCATGGAAATTTGATTGGGAGTGACACCCCAATGAGTTAGTTTGCGGGCAATGTTATTAGCCCAGGCCGTGTTTCGCGAGGCTATTTCCCGCCTTCCGTCGACTTCGTTTTTCATATTTGTGATATGTTTATGATTCGCAAATATACACATCATCTGATGAGTGGCAAAGGAATAAGGGAGAATTTTGAAAGGACTCTTTTTTTCTGCCGGATAAAAAAAGTTCAAGTCATTTATGGAATCAGTGTGAAATCTGCATCTCTATAGTAAAAGCGAACTATTAGTAACATTTTAAATAATGAAGTTATGAAAACAAATCAATTCAGAGCAATGATGCTCGTACTGCTGATGGCAGTTGTTTCTTTAGGTATGGTGAACGCGCAAGCTATTACCGTGTCGGGTACTGTGACGGATGCAAAGGATGGAACTCCGCTTGTTGGCTGTTCGGTACAGATAAAGGGTACTACGAAAGGTACGGTAACGAATATGAATGGCCGGTACACGATACAGGCTAAGAAAGGGGAAACGTTGTTGTTCCAGTATATCGGGTATAAGCAAGAGAGAAGGGTGGTAAAATCGGCCATGCTGGATGTGAAAATGAAAGCCGACGAACTGGTATTGGAAGAATGTGTGGTGGTAGGATACGGCCATGAGACAAGAGCTGCAAAAGTAATGTCTACTGCTTACAAGGCAGTATGTCCGACTCCGGGAATCATGTATGATGCTGTAAATGCGGAAGAATACGGAGAGTTTCAGGAGAATGGTTTCAAGAGTGTGTCGGATACTCCGCTTTCTACTTTCTCTATTGATGTAGACGCCGCTTCTTATAGTAATATGCGTCGTTTTATCAATAAAGGTGAACTGCCTCCGGTTGATGCTATCCGTACAGAAGAATTAGTGAACTACTTTTCTTATGATTATCCGAAGCCGACAGGAAGTGATCCTGTGAAAATTACCATGGAATCCGGAGTCTGTCCCTGGAATACCAATCATCGTCTTGTACGTATCGGCCTGAAAGCAAAAGAAATCCCGACGGATAATCTGCCTGCATCTAATCTGGTATTCCTGATTGATGTCTCCGGTTCTATGTGGGGAGCCAACCGGTTGGATTTGGTGAAGTCATCTCTCAAATTATTGGTAAATAACTTACGTGATAAAGATAAAGTAGCGATTGTGACTTATTCAGGCAGTGCCGGTGTGAAACTGGAAGCAACTCCGGGTAGCGACAAACAGAAGATTCGCGAAGCGATAGATGAATTAACGGCGGGTGGCTCTACGGCAGGTGGTGCAGGTATCTTGTTAGCGTATAGAATAGCCAAGAAGAATCTGATCTCTAACGGCAATAACCGTATCATACTTTGCTCCGATGGTGATTTTAATGTGGGCGTTTCTTCCGCTGAAGGATTGGAACAATTGATTGAAAAAGAACGCAAGAGTGGAGTATTCCTTACCGTACTGGGTTATGGCATGGGTAATTATAAAGATAAGAAGATTCAGGTGTTGGCTGAAAAGGGAAATGGCAATCATGCTTATATAGATAACTTGCAGGAGGCCAACCGTGTTTTGGTAGGCGAATTCGGTGCTACGCTGCATACAGTGGCAAAAGACGTCAAACTGCAAGTCGAATTTAATCCTTCCCAAGTGCAGGCATATCGTCTGGTTGGTTACGAAAGTCGTCTGTTGAAAGACGAGGACTTTAATAATGACGCTAAAGATGCCGGAGATATGGGTGCGGGACATACAGTGACAGCCTTTTACGAAGTGATTCCTACAGGAGTAAAGAATGAATATGTAGGTAAAATAGACGACTTGAAATATCAGAAGAAAGAGAAAGTATCCGTGAAGCCGACAGGCTCTAATGAACTCCTGACTGTGAAACTGCGTTATAAAGCCCCGGATAAAGATGTCAGCAAGAAACTGGAACTTCCTTTCGTAGATAATAAAGGAAATAATGTTTCTTCCGATTTCCGCTTTGCTTCTGCAGTGGCTATGTTCGGACAGTTACTCCGGGAGTCTGACTTTAAAGGAAATGCCAGTTACGACAAAGTGATTGATCTGGCCAAACAGGGACTGAATAACGATGATAAAGGATATAGAAGAGAATTCATTCGTTTGGTTGAGGCTGCTAAAGGATTAGAAAGAACAAATTAAGAACTAGGAAAGCAAACAGGAGTCATTGGAAATGTACATCATATTATTATGCGTAATATTCACTGATATGAATAAACGTACAATTCCAGATAGATAGTCCTGGAAAATAATAGTGACGGTATATGCTCGGGATAGTGACGCTATCACTGTTGTATACCGTCACTATCTTTGCCGGATACCGTCACTATAATTAATTTCGCCTCAGTCTGAAACCTTGGGGGATTGCGTTAAAATTCTTATTTTTGCATCATGAAAACATCCTCTTCCCAAACGATTGATCCTGTTGCTTCTTTAAGCTTGTTCTTGCCTTCAGGAATCCTTGATTAC
>SKES01000325.1_pt1 | contig 46640 bp, 52 predicted proteins | sample 4826851 | NCBI WGS metagenome assembly SKES01 (sample SAMN11008803, study PRJNA524170) | human gut metagenome | biome: Human fecal sample; material: Feces; isolation source: fecal sample from pouch patient p52 | host: Homo sapiens | place: Israel: Tel-Aviv | collected 2016-09-04 | reverse complement strand
TCGAGCATTATAACGAATGGCATCCGCATAGTGCGCTGGGTTATCGCTCGCCACGGGAATATCTGCGGCAGCGGGCTTGTAATGGGTTAAGTGATAACAGATGTCTGGAAATATAGGGGCAAATCCAGTTATCAACACCTAAATACGGTTTATATAGACTATTAGAAAATAATCGTCCTATTCTTGTTCCATAGGTTTTTTTGAACCTTTTTTTATCTAGTTTTTTATCAAGGTAACGTTGACATGCGACGTCATAAACATTCAGTAAATTTTCTGAAAGACAGTCAAGTTCTACTCTGTATGATTCTTTAAAGATAAATTCATTACCTTCACTTTCGATTTTTTCCTTTAATCTCACGTTAAATTTGACGAGTTCTGACTCAGCTTTTGAAATGAGCTCGAAAATTTTAACTTCCGAATCACCCAATGAATTAAGATCGCGTTTAAATGTCCACCGGGCACTCACCAACGCCACAACCGCTGAAACTACTGATATACAGGCACCAGCCGCATACATGTAGTCCTTAAACGTAAACTCTGAAGAGCTTGCAGCATCTGCTACTACTTTAACTACCTCACTCATGATTTTTTATCTCTCAGTGCTGCAATTTCCTCGGCAAGTTTGTCAGCAGAATCAAAAGAAATTTTTTGTTCTCTTTTTAAACTTGGACAGATATTAATTGGACGACCATTATTTATTTCTTTTTGAATGCATTGTTTTCTATTAGAACAAGAACTTTGTGGTTTGTTGTTTTGTTTACCTGGTTTTGGGTTTGCCATATGAATTTTCCTGATTAGATGTGTTTTTTAGTCAACCATTGTAAAATTACACTCCGTGTAACGTCCACTCTTTCCGTTTTGTGTCCCGTTTCGGACGTAGAACAGCTTTTGTCCATTGCAGGCATTCTCTATTGGTTAAATTCACCTGAAACCAGATGAAAATATGTTCTATACTGGCGAAACCTCACTCAAACGTGAAGGTATCGCTGGCAGTACCTGTCAATTAACAGCAATCCTCTGGGGGGATTTTAGGAGAGCATGAAAAACCTCGGGGCAGCCATCGAATGATGCCATCTACAGGGGTTAAAATAACCACCATCATTTCATAACAATACCTGCTGACTATGAAGATCTACGTCATCAAAATAGCAGTTCATGGAGTCAGTCCGATGGTCTGGCGTCGGCTGAGAATTGCTGCCGACACGTCACTGGCCGCGCTTCACTTCATTTTCCAGATAGTGCAGGGCTGGGGGGACGACCATCTCCATCAATTTCACATTTATGGCAAAGATTACGGTATCTCCTACGAAGGAGGCATCGGTTTTGTCGATAATCCGTTCCGGGTCGTGATTGATGATTTTGCTTTTGATGCTGGCGATCGCTTTACCTATGAATACAATTTCTTTGAGCACTGGCTTCATGACATTCGTGTTGAGGCCATTTATGAAAACTCTACGCTGAAAGCGCCGTTTTGTATAAGCGGCCATGGTATGCCCGGAGCCACAGCTGCGGATGAGTTCGATAAAACCCTGGCGTTTCTTGAAGCTATCGTTAATGCGGATGATGAAACAACGGTCGGCGAGATCCGCCCTTTTGCTGACGACCTGGATGCTGTCAGGTTCAACCGCCACAAAATCAACCGGCAACTGAGCAGGCTCGACCTTGCATCTCCGGTACTGGAGCCTGAAGTTATCTGGCTGGGCCGTCGTCGCTGACTGATGTCTATAAAGGTATACGTTTTCAGCATGCCTCTCAGATCCCCGAAAAAATGTCTATAAACCTCCCTAAATCAGTGTTTATGGATTATTCTTTAAATCTCTATGATGTTTAAAGACCTTCCGGAGGTTTTGCGTGCAATATGCCTACATCAGGGTAAGCTCGGCCGATCAGAATACGGCCCGTCAGGAAGAGGCATTGTCAAAGGCGGGTTTTCAGCCTGATAAAATTTGTGTTGAGCATGCCAGCGCGAAGGACACAAACCGCCCGGGGTTACAGGAACTCCTGGGGCAATTACGCCCTGGTGATACGCTTCTGGTTCATTCCATCGATCGCCTTTGCCGGAATATGTCGGATATGTGCGCTGTCACCACCCGGCTTCGTGACCAGGGCGTTACCCTTATTTTTCTGAAAGAGCAGCTGACGTTCAGCGCCGGCACAAACAATCCGATGCAGGAACTGCAGCTGCACATGATGTCGGCATTCAGCCAGTTTGAACGAGCCTTACTGAAGGAAAGGCAGGCCGACGGCATCGCCGCGAAAAAAGCACGGGGTGAAAAAACAGGGCGCCCCGGCGCCGATATCAAAAAGATCCAGGAAATTGACGCACTCAGAAGCAGAGGGGTCAGGCTCAGGATCGCCTGCGACCATGCGGGCCTTGGCGTTTCCACATATTATAAGCTTCGTCACCAGATGAACAACCAGTAGCCGGGAGATAGTCATCCACCACAGCAGGAGGCAATGATGCAACTGACGCTCCAGATAGTCATCACCGATGAATCAGGCTCCAGTCGAACGGAGGAACTGATGACAATCCAGAAATCAGGGGAGACCCGGAACGACATCGGATTATCGGTGTCAGAATCCAAGCTGTTGCTGAATACGGTCCAGCAGTCGGTGGTCCAGCTGCAGGCAGACGAATATACTCAACACCATATCCGGTGCCCTCACTGCCTTGCTGCGCGCAGAATCAAAGGCAAACAGAAAATACGGTACCGGACGCTGTTTGGCGTTATTCCGGTATCCGGGCTTCGGGTGTACCGGTGCCGTTGTGAAGAGAGTGATACAAAGACAGTCAGTTTGCTCAGCGACTGGGCCGGCGATTATTCTCACCCGGCACTGAAATATATTGAAACCCGCTGGGCCTCGATGATCTCCTATGAAATGACGACTCGTCTGCTGAAAGATATTCTGCCGGTGGGCCACAGCCTGAATGCCTCAACGGTGAGGAATCATTTATGCCAGGTGGCGCAGCGTCTTGACGCTGAGGCTGAAGCTCATTCAGGTTTTCTTTCCGGCTGCCCCCGCGACTGGGGGAACCTGCCCAGGCCAGGAAAACCGCTTGTGGTGGGTATAGATGGTGGTTATGTTCGCGATCGGGATGACAAAAAGCGTAATTTTGAAATTATTGCCGGGAAGTCTTTTTCCGTTGGTGCGCCTGCTGACACCCGCCGCTTCGGTTTTGTTCAGAAGGATGACTGTCATCCGGAACGCAGGCTCATGACCCACCTTTCAGCGCAGGGAATGCAGGCCAACCAGCAGATATTTTTTCTGTCCGACGGCGCGGATAATCTCAGGGACCTCCAGTTCGGTATGTACCCTGAGTCAACGCATGTGCTGGACTGGTTTCATATCACCATGAGGCTGAAGGTGCTCATGCAATATGCCCGGGGACTGCTGGTATCAGATCCAGAGGCGGGGAGTAAAGTTCTGGCACTGCTGGAAAGCATTAAACGATATCTCTGGCATGGCAATGTTGTCGCTGCGCTGGAACATATTGATAATTGCGTTATGTATTGCGATGACCCTGAACTCAGCTATCCTAGCCTGAAATCCCTGCAAAAACATCTGGATGAAATGTATACCTACATCCGGAATAATAAGATGATGATCCCAAACTACGGCGAAATGCGTCGGTACGGAGAGCCGGTATCAACCGCGTTTGTGGAATCCACGATCAATGAAGTGATCGCCAGACGAATGGCCAAAAAGCAGCAGATGCAGTGGAGCAGAAAAGGGGCTCATTATTTGTTACAGACCCGGACCGCCGTTTTGAATAACGAACTGCAGGATAAATTTGTCTGCTGGTATCCGGGTTTTCAAAGTGACGGGAAGGGACCAGCGATGGCAGCATAGCTCACGCTGCCCCAATATTTTTTATGCTCTCGGTCGTATGGAAGCTGGACCGCCTCGGTCGTGATCTTCGTCATCTCATTAATACAGTGCACGACCTGACCGCGAGGGGGACCGGTCTGAAAGTGCTGACCGGTCACGGGGCGACTATCGACACAACAACGGCCGCTGGCAAGCTTGTCTTCGGTATCTTTGCCGCACTGGCGGAGTTTGAGCGCGAACTGATTGCTGAAAGAACGACTGCAGGTCTGGCATCAGCAAGAGCCCGTGGGCGGAACGGCGGCCGACCTTATAAAATGACGCCAGTCAAACTGCGACTGGCAATGGCATCAATGGGACAATCAGAAACAAAGGTCAGTACGCTATGCCAGGAACTTGGGATAACCCGGCAAACTTTGTACAGGCATATTTCCCCTGTTGGTCAACTGCGGGCGGACGGGATCAAGCTGCTCAACCGTGGATAATTTGAACGGACGGAAAAATCTGGGGTTCCGGCGTAGTACCCCTATCACCTCCACATTTTTGCAACAGTGCCTTATAAATGGCAGCCTTATGTTTACTTGCCAAGATGGGCTACCATATGATGTTTTATACTGAGCAATATTAATATTATCTTTAATGGAAAAATTAAGCCCACTAAGTGACCCACTGCTATATGGCTCTATTGTGAAGACGCCTGAGGGTAAAAATTTATACATGGTTGTCCCTATGTCTATTATTGCAAGGTTGACAATATTATTCGTTTTATAAATTTGAGCGTTTAAAATCACACATCAAAGCAATTAGTCAGGATAAACAACAATACCCAGTGCTTCGAGAATCAGTTCTTGCTGCCAGGCTGCAATTTTGATACCTGATGTATCGACTTTGCGGGGATCTAAACCGTCGAGTTCGGCGTGGCATAAATTGGCACCCTGTAGGCTAAATTGCCCCCAGACATCTTCGGAAAAAACACCTCGACTTAAGTCTGACTCTTTCAGTGATGCACCCGCTAGGTTCGTTCCTATCCAGCGATTTTCAAACAACTCACATTTTTCTAAACAAACCCTCTCCATATTGGCATAGGAAAGATTACATCCAGAAATAAATGCTGAGCAAAAGTACATACGATTACTCACTTGATGGGCAAAGTTTGTTCGGGAAAAGTTGGCACCTTTTAAATCACACGCACGGAACTCTATACCGTAGCAATTGGCATTACTGAAGTTTGCCATCGCAAGTTGGCATTGTTGGAAACTTGCATCACGAAGATCTGCGACATCAAAGTGGCAGCCTTCGATATCACCCTGTTCAATGAACTTGCAGTTGACGAATGTCGTATCACGCAAGTTAGCACGTCGAAAGTCGCTGCGAATGAATGTGCAAGCGGTGAAGGTGAGATCACTTAAGTCTTTATGTGAAAAGTTGTGGTGCCGATATGTATGATTGTAGGTTTCCATGAGTACTCCTTGTTGAAAGGAGGGCTAGACTACCATTATACATATGCCAAGACATTAAAATAAAAGCCTGTTACATCAACACATTACAACCCCTCAATTTACCTGTTTTAAGTGGTCAAATTGGCGCGTAGAGCGCCTATCGCTCTTGCATTGGCACGCGGCCCTGTTGAAAAAAGTTATTCGCTTTAGATAGGGTTAGGAGAGCCGTGCTTCGCCGGTAAAAAATCGGACTATCCGACGCAGGGCGGACTCATCGGCGGAGAAGCAAACTTTGACTATATCTCCCTACACTTGGAAGAGGGCTAGACTGGCCCCATAGATCACCAGACACTTCGACTCTCTTAAAATAAGAGGTAGTCTTGGAACTATGTTTAATACCAGTCAGAACGATAAGATGGTTGAAGTGTTATCAGGACCTGAGCGGCGTCGGCGTCGTACACCGCAGGAAAAAATTGCCATTATTCAGCAGACTATGGAGCCCGGTATGACCGTGTCTCATGTCGCGCGCCTGCATGGCATCAATGCAAACCAGATATTCAAATGGCGCAAGCAATATTAAGACGGTTCACTGACGGCTGTTGCATCGGGCGAGGAAGTGGTGCCGGCCTCCGAACTCGCTGCCGCCAATAAGCAAATTCGCGAACTCCAGCGCCTTCTGGGCAAAAAGACGATGGAAGCCGAGATACTCAAAGAGGCCGTGGAGTTCGGCCGGGCAAAAAAATGGATTGCGCATGCGCCCTCGTTGCCTGGGAACGACGAATAAGCGACGTTTGCAGAAGTCTTGGCGTGTCGCGTGCGCAGTTGAGCATTCGGGTTCACCGGCCATCTGACTGACAGGATCGCAGACGGCAGCCCCGTTCTGACGATACCACCGTATTGTCCCGGATAAACATGGCGGTGGCTGACCTGCCGACGTATGGTTATCGCCGTGTGTGGGCGCTGCTGCGACGGGAGTCGGAGCGGGACGGCCTGCCTGTGGTTAATGCAAAGCGGGTGTATCGCATTATGAGAACGCATAATCTGCTTCTTGAACGTAAACCCGCTGATCCTTGCCGTAAGCGGGCCCATAAGGGGCGCGTAGCAGTAGCGGAAAGTAACCGGCGCTGGTGCTCAGATGGCTTTGAGTTCCGCTGTGATAATGGCGAAAAGCTGCGGGTGACCTTCGCGCAGGACTGCTGCGACAGGGAGATCATTGACTGGGCAGCGAGCACCGGAGGCTATGACAAAGAAACGGTGCAGGATGTCATGCTGGGTGCGGTGGAAAAACGCTTCGGAAGGCAGTTGCCAACAGTGCCGGCGTTCGCCCGGTTGCTGGGACTGGAGCCTTGTACGACAGCAGTGCGAAGCCCGGAAAGCAATGGCATAGCAGAAAGCTTCGTGATGACGATAAAACGGGACTACATCAGCATCAGGATTTTAGGGGTCTGACGCTCAGTGGAACGAAAACTCACGTTAAGCAACGTTTTCTGCCTCTGACGCCTCTTTTAATGGTCTCAGATGACCTTTGGTCACCAGTTCTGCCAGCGTGAAGGAATAATGGCCGAGCATATTGATATGTCCGTGGCAAAGCGGGGAGAGGCGTGCGATATCTTCATCATTCAGTGTTTCACCCTGCGCCCGGAGATGATCCAGGGCTGCCTGCATATAAATAGTGTTCCATAACACGACGGCGTTAGTGACCAGCCCCAGAGCTCCCAACTGATCTTCCTGACCGTCGGTATATCGTTTTCTTATCTCACCTTTTTGACCGTGACAGATGGCTCTGGCAACTGCATGACGGCTTTCTCCCCGATTAAGCTGGGTCAGAATGCGCCGGCGGTAATCTTCATCATCAATATAATTAAGCAGATACAGCGTTTTGTTGATGCGCCCCACTTCAATGATTGCCTGAGTCAGTCCGGAGGGACGTTCACTTTTCAGCAATGAACGGACCAGCACTGAGGCCTGTACTTTGCCCAGCTTCAGGGAGCCTGCGGTCCGGATCATTTCGTCCCACTGAAGGACTATTTTTCGGGGATCTGATTGCCCTCTGGCAATATCATTCAGCACGCCATAGTCGGCATCATGGTCCATTCGCCAGAAAACCGAAGCACCGGCATCAGCCAGGCGTGGAGAAAACTGGTATCCCAGCAGCCAGAAAAGGCCAAAGACAAGATCGCTGGCACCTGCCGTATCGGTCATAATTTCGGTTGGATTCAGCCCGGTCTCCTGTTCCAGAAGGCCTTCCAGCACAAAGATAGAGTCCCTCAGCGTCCCCGGTATAACGATGCCATGAAAGCCGGAATACTGATCGGACACAAAGTTGTACCAGGTGATCCCTCTGTTATTACCAAAGTATTTGCGGTTCGGTCCGGCATTGATTGTTCTGACTGGCGTAACAAAGCGCATTCCATCTGCAGATGCCACTTCTCCTCCACCCCATATCTGTGCCAGTGGCAGCGTTGCCTGAAAATCAACCAGTCTGGCATTAGCGCTGGTGATAGTTTCAGCCCGCAGATAGTTCGCTTTTGTCCAGTTCAGCCGGTGTCGGGTCAGTGCAGGAACATTTGATCTGATCAGTGGTTCCAGACCGATATTGCAGGCTTCAGCCATCAGCACGGCGCTGATGCTGACGGGCAGATCATCAACTCTGGCACTGGCTTCACTGGCATGGAAAAACTCATCAGCAAATCCGGTATGGGCGTTAATTTCGAGCAGCAACTCCGTTAAATCCACCGGAGGGAGCAGATCACTGATCATTTTGCTCAGTCGTTTCAGACTGTCCGGCTCATCAAGACTGGCGAGGGGAGAAATTGTCAACCGGGGCTTCGGGCCAGAAACATCGAGTTCGACAGCCTCATTTTCGCCAAGACGTGCAGCAACCTGTCTGTAACGACTATCAAGCTGATGGCCCAGAGATTTTATTGCTTCCTGCGGGTCTGTCGGGTGCCCCAAAGAACGATAAACCTTAATCCGATTTGCCTGCCAGTCAGCACCCTGTAGTAATCTTGCACGAGGATCTCCCCACCGGTTACTGCCGGTAACGTAGACATCCCTCCGTCTCAGACTATCCTGCAGTTTACTGAGAAAGCAGAGCGTGTATCCCCTTCGGGTGATATGTTTTTCCTTGTTAATCACCAGCCGTTTCCATGACTGACTGATGATTTCCGTTGGTGCGTCGTCAAAAAACTGCCGCCGTGAGCTGAACTCCCGGCTGAGGTAGTCACAGGCATTCAGAGTGGTAACCCCGGCAGGTGCGGATGAAAATTTAACGGTATTCAGCAGATGGGGCAGGAAACGACGAACGCGCCCGTACTGCTCCACCATTTCTTCATGAAAATTATCGTCTGAGGGCCGGGCAATTTCACGGACAAGCGTGATGATTTCAGCCAGCTTTTGCCTTGGGATGTAGCTGAACACCTCAGCACGAATCGATTCGTCCGGTGTTTCTTCTTTCAGCAGGTACGAACATGCGCTGGCGAGCGCCAATGCAGATTTATCCAGATCCTTCAGCGAGCGGAGCCGTTTTTTCTGCCCAATCTTTCTGGCGTCACGGATGATAACGGCCAGCATGGCGTCCAGAACGTCCAGTGCATCATCCAGCGCCAGCGTTTCCCATGCAAGGACAAAGGCAACCAGAACCGCCATCCTTTTCTGCGGTGACATCCTGGCAATATTGAACACCGAAGTCATACCAGCATAACGTGCGAGATTTTTCAGGCGCACAGCCGGGAGTGTACTCAGGTTTTCAGCATGCAGGCCAAAATCGTTCAGAGTTTTCCAGCGTTCAATTGCTTCATTAAACGCCGGACCACTGATGGTCACAGGGCCCTTTTTCAGTGATTCCAGTAAAGACAGGCGGCTGCAATCAGTTGGCCCCAGCAGCATCTCCAGCTGTGAACGCTGTTCGGCTGACGGTATCAGTGCCAGTTTGTTCCACAGGCGCAACGTCGCCTTTTCCCTTACCTCTGAAATCAACCGGGTCAGCGTGGTGGCTCCGGGGAGAATAATACGATGTTGCATAAGCCACCCTGTCGCCAGGTCGAAAAGCAGGCCAGGACGTTCGTTGCTTATCCAGCTCCGGGTATATAAAAGACGGGTAAGGCGAAATGTCCAGGGCCAGGCAAATTCACGATACTGATAGTGCTGACGTATCAGCGCTGCATGCTCACGGCGGGTATTTTCCCTCTGACCGTATTCTGCAAGAACGGTGATATCACGAATCCCGAGCTGTCTGGCGGTAAAATGCCGGACGCCGGAAGGAATATGATTCATATCGGTGAGGAAGGTGCCCAGAAAACGGACACATCCAATTTGCAGGGCAATGCCCAGACGGTTGTGATCACCTCTGCTTTTTCCGATAAATTCCTTGTCTGCTTCATCAAGGTGAAAATATCGTGCCAGCTGAAGCTCATCCGGTTCACCGGTGAATCTGCCATAGCTTTCAGTCTGCTCAGTGGTCAGAAAGTCAACGGGCATATCGGCCTCCCTGCCTGACGGGCATTTAGTAACATTTTTCCAACCGTACGAAATGTTATAAATTATCGGACATCGTAAAACTGTTACATTAATATGTCTATTAAATCGTAAATTTGTAATAATAGACATGAGTTGTCCGATATTCGATTTAAGGTACATTTTTATGCGACTTTTTGGTTACGCTCGGGTCTCAACCAGTCAGCAGTCTCTTGATCTTCAGGTCAGAGCACTCAAAGACGCAGGTGTGAAAGCAAACCGTATATTTACCGATAAGGCATCCGGCAGTTCAACAGACCGGGAAGGGCTGGATTTGCTGAGGATGAAGGTGGAGGAAGGTGATGTCATTCTGGTTAAGAAGCTCGACCGTCTTGGCCGCGACACTGCCGATATGATCCAACTGATAAAGGAATTTGACGCTCAGGGCGTGGCAGTCCGGTTCATTGATGACGGGATCAGTACCGACGGTGATATGGGGCAAATGGTGGTCACCATCCTGTCGGCTGTGGCACAGGCTGAACGCCGGAGGATCCTAGAACGCACGAATGAGGGCCGACAGGAAGCAAAGCTGAAAGGAATCAAATTTGGCCGCAGGCGTACCGTGGACAGGAACGTCGTGCTGACGCTTCATCAGAAGGGCACTGGTGCAACGGAAATTGCTCATCAGCTCAGTATTGCCCGCTCCACGGTTTATAAAATTCTTGAAGACGAAAGGGCCTCGTGATACGCCTATTTTTATAGGTTAATGTCATGATAATAATGGTTTCTTAGACGTCAGGTGGCACTTTTCGGGGAAATGTGCGCGGAACCCCTATTTGTTTATTTTTCTAAATACATTCAAATATGTATCCGCTCATGAGACAATAACCCTGGTAAATGCTTCAATAATATTGAAAAAGGAAGAGTATGAGTATTCAACATTTTCGTGTCGCCCTTATTCCCTTTTTTGCGGCATTTTGCCTTCCTGTTTTTGCTCACCCAGAAACGCTGGTGAAAGTAAAAGATGCTGAAGATCAGTTGGGTGCACGAGTGGGTTACATCGAACTGGATCTCAACAGCGGTAAGATCCTTGAGAGTTTTCGCCCCGAAGAACGTTTTCCAATGATGAGCACTTTTAAAGTTCTGCTATGTGGTGCGGTATTATCCCGTGTTGACGCCGGGCAAGAGCAACTCGGTCGCCGCATACACTATTCTCAGAATGACTTGGTTGAGTACTCACCAGTCACAGAAAAGCATCTTACGGATGGCATGACAGTAAGAGAATTATGCAGTGCTGCCATAACCATGAGTGATAACACTGCTGCCAACTTACTTCTGACAACGATCGGAGGACCGAAGGAGCTAACCGCTTTTTTGCACAACATGGGGGATCATGTAACTCGCCTTGATCGTTGGGAACCGGAGCTGAATGAAGCCATACCAAACGACGAGCGTGACACCACGATGCCTGCAGCAATGGCAACAACGTTGCGCAAACTATTAACTGGCGAACTACTTACTCTAGCTTCCCGGCAACAATTAATAGACTGGATGGAGGCGGATAAAGTTGCAGGACCACTTCTGCGCTCGGCCCTTCCGGCTGGCTGGTTTATTGCTGATAAATCTGGAGCCGGTGAGCGTGGGTCTCGCGGTATCATTGCAGCACTGGGGCCAGATGGTAAGCCCTCCCGTATCGTAGTTATCTACACGACGGGGAGTCAGGCAACTATGGATGAACGAAATAGACAGATCGCTGAGATAGGTGCCTCACTGATTAAGCATTGGTAACTGTCAGACCAAGTTTACTCATATATACTTTAGATTGATTTAAAACTTCATTTTTAATTTAAAAGGATCTAGGTGAAGATCCTTTTTGATAATCTCATGACCAAAATCCCTTAACGTGAGTTTTCGTTCCACTGAGCGTCAGACCCCTTTTATGGGTGTTAACGAAAGTATTCTGCATCACCAGATCACACACGGCATTTTCGATAATGCAGCACAGATGGTGCAAGGAATCGCGCAGCTTGCCGTTGATAAAGGGTTTACCTCTCTGTCAGAAAAGCAGCGCGCAGTCATTGAGCCGTTCCTGACGCAGCACTGTTCTGGTGTCACTGATCCTGGAGCCCATCACCATGACTGTGGTCGGGCTCTGACGGGGGAGGCGCTTCTTACAGCCTATGAGGAGTCTGAAGACAGCGAAAACCTGGAGTGCGAAAGCTGTCGCAGCGAAAAGGGCTATTACGCGCACCAGAGGGACAAGCTCGAAAAACAATAATCTGCCAGGCCGTTTCAGAGGCCTTTTTTACGTCTCCCATTTAATTACCGGCGCAGTTAGATATAAAGGTAATTCTGTCCAGTTTTACTGGCTGTGTAGGTGTTAGTCTGATATCTGCACAGAAAACAACATAACGCATTGTAAAATAGATAAAAATTCACTGATTATTCATCAAACATACTGACTATCAGTAGAGCGCTATCAGAAGAGAAATATTTGTGTTGACATTAGTATCCTCAGTAGCTAAAGTTAACTCACCAACACCCGCGGTGGTTTAGCAAAAGCCAGTATTTTGTTAAACAATCAGCGGGTTTTTTCTTGTCTTAAATTGGCTAACCTGTTAAAAGATCTCAATAATTTTTCGTTTGGGTTTACGGAATGAACGTCTATACAAAACCTTTTGTCTCGCCCCATGATCTCATACATAACCACCTTACGCCAAAAGGTATAATCTTTTCAGCCCCCTATGGGGTAGCCGAAGCTGAAGAATATTTAAGTCGTATTAACTGGTATAGATTTAAATCCTATTTACATCCTTTTCTAGTAACTGGAACAAAAAAATACATCCCTGGAACCACCTTTTCACAGGGAGTGGAGCTCTATTATTTCGATTGTGAGTTGCGAGAGTTATGTAATAAATATATTTTGCGTATTGAAGTTAAAGCCAAGACTATACTAGATCAGATTATTACCTCATTTACAAATGATCCATTTTGGTATCTGTGTGACGATTACTTTAAGGATACAGAGAATTTGCCAAGATTAAGACAAAAAATTGCTGGTGATTTATCTTATTCAAGAATGGAATTTGCAAAATATTATAAAGCTAATTATATTAGTCCTAAAGAATCTTGGCGCACATCCCCTCCATTTTGGCTGGCAATGGAATTGATGAGTTTTGATACATTTGTTAAGTTTGCAAATGCCGTAGATTCTAATAAATTTATGTACTCTGGAAAGAATAAACTTGGTGATGCGGCAAAACAGATGAGCGCAAAAAATTATCGCGAGATGATTTCTTGGCTATTGGCTATAAAAGAACTTCGAAACAGAGCATCCCATAACGCAAGAACATGGAATAGCAATTACCGCTTACCATCCGGGTTTGTTGATAATAAAAATGCATTAGTTACTGACTCATATTTGACTATTCCACCAGTTAAAAAGAATAAAATATATTTGATATTAGCCACAATAAAGCTAATTACTGATAATCTAATTAAACAGCGAAATCAGTTTTCTACTGAATTACAAGAGTTGCTTAAAAAGTATCACAATCATAGCTATATCCTATCAGGTATGGGATTTCCAGCAAATTGGACTTCAGATCCTTTGTGGAATCCGAAAAATTAAATAGGATTTTCCTTGTATCTGTCCGTGCGACTGGCGTTTATTCTGCGCCAGCCTAGACAAACAGTCATTCTGCCTAGCATAGTGAAAATCAGAACTGAGCTATCACAACTCTAGTCTTTCCATCAGCATCTTTCCCCTCAAGATCGTCTATCACACCTTTCGGGTTAGTCACCCAACCTTCAGGGTCGTACACAAAACATACTAGCGTCTCACAGTCCGGATGTGCACGGTAACGGGCCATATCAATAAGCAACTCCTCTCCAATTTTATTTGCCCCTAGAAAACGGCGAGTTTTCTTCACTTCAATGACTATCTTCTCTTTCTTCAGAAGAAAATCCTGTCTGGATGACGAGCCTGCGAAGCTAGGTGACCCCTCTTCAGGTCTGATATCATCAAAATGCAGCAGCAGAAGAGCATGAACAAGATCCTGTACATCATACTCGTCATTAATTTCAAGCGGCGTTCTGTCATTGTACCGTTTCTTTAATTGACGACAAAAAGCAGGAAATTTATTGAGTATATTTATAATCAAATCTAGTTCTGCATGTTCTGTTGCCATAGTCTGAGCCGTGACGGAGTGAGCTAAATCTTCTCTGGCTGCATCAAAAATAGGTTTGTAATGTTTAACTAAGCTCTGATAATTACTAGACCAAGCAATCCTTTTTTTATCATTAAAATCTTTGTAGTAATCAGATTCTTTTCCATAACTGTCTTCAAGTAACTTTTTTGCTCTCGCAATCCAGTTATTACCTTTAGCCGAGTCAATATATTCTTGACGTCTGTGATTGAACGCGCTTGTTCCCATATACTTTGTCGACATAACCGAGTTGTACTCTTGTTCAAGCAAGTCAAATCTTTCAGCTAAGCTCTTTTTCGTCATAGTGCAATCCAAACTATATGCTAATAATATCTGTGAATTTGAATATTCTACCATGTTTGGCTTTCTTCTGTTCACATTGGACATTCAGGTTATTCTGTCTATGTCGTATTAGTTACAACATTCAAATGCATTGACTAAACACCACACACCTAACCTCCGGAGTTAATATCCTGCCTTTCAGATATATTAGCTCCCTCTACTTACTGGATTTCTGCCCGGTTTTACATTTTAGCGCACTGCTTATTGTGCCACGGCTGCACCCCAGTATTTTCTGTACCTGTGTCCAAGAACTTCCGCTCTCAATCAACCTGATAATTGCATCATGTCTGGCTTGATTAGGTTTACGCCCTTTATATTTGCCGTCTTTCCTTGCTTTCTCTATCCCTTGTTTCTGGCGTTCCCGCCGTTGTTCATAGTCCCTTCTGGCAACAGCGGCCAGCATATCCAGCAGCATATCGTTAATGGCTGCAAACAACCGGCTGTCAAACTCACTCATACCAGAATTAATCCATGTCGTCGGCACATTCACCGCCATAACCCGGATGTCTTTCTGCCGGATCATTTTCTTCAACGTATTCCAGTCTTCCCCTGACAGGCGGGAAAGTCTGTCAACGTCCTCAATGAGCAAAATGTCATTTTGCTGGCAATCTCTCAGAAGACGGAAGAGTTCAGGACGATCGAGACGAGAACCGGATTCATTTTCAATATAGTAGCTACAAATGATCAAGCCTCTTTCTCTGGCAAAAGCTTCGATGGTTTCCTGGGCACGCGAAGCATCCTGTTCAGCTGTTGAAGCTCTCAGATAAGCGCGGACAAAGCTTGTTGGTGCATTTGAAGTCATATTACAGAACCAGTTCGCATAAGGTCACACCACTATACCCAAAATGCACCAGAAAGTGGATCGACAGGAAAGGCACACTCAAAAAGAACCAGAAAACAGACCTCCGACCATAAAGTGACAATGTCACACAGAAATTTACAACATAAAGATGATGTAAAGACGGTCTCAGCTTTACCACGTAAAGCCACTATAAATACACACAAATCTTTACACAATAAAGATAACATAAATACAAGCTTATCTTTATTTGTGCTTTACATGGTAAATCATGTGTAATATAAAGACACTGTAAAGACAAAATAATCTTTACGAACAACACACAATGTAAAGATAAGACAATCTTTACATAATCTTTACGTCATAAAGAGAGGAATTCTGAAATGGGTAAAATCTTGCTTGTCGTATCAGATAAGGGTGGTGTAGGCAAAAGCACCTACGTGGCTAACACAGGCTCAATGCTGGTCAATAAAGGTAAGTCGGTAATTATCCTCAAGACAGATAAAAACCACGATCTGTTGAGCTGGAACGAAAAGCGGACAGATAACGGCTTACTCACTATCCCGGTTCACGCAGCTTACGGAAACGTCAGCAATGAAATTAAGCGACTTAGTAAGCTGTGTGAAGTCCTCATTGTCGATTGCCCCGGCCACGACAGCCAGGAGTTCCGTAGCGCCCTGACAGTATCAGATATCGTGGTAACACTGGTTAAGCCGTCCTCTGATTTCGAAAGCGAAACTCTGACCAGTGTTACAGAGAAAATCCGCACCGCTCAGAAAGCTAACGCAGCCCTGGAACCGTGGGTGCTGTTCACCAGAATCAACTCAGCGAAACCCCGCCACAGAAAAGCGGCCATTGATCTGGATAAATTACTGCGTTCGGACAACATCTGGATTCAACCTCTTAAAACCCGGATATCCGAGCTGGATGTGTATGAAAGCGCCTGTAATGAAGGGGCAGGGGTACATGACGTTAGCCGGGCATCAAGCCTTTCAACAGCGAAAGCACAGATTGAACTAGTGGCGCAGGAAATTGGAATTTTATAGTAATATCAATACCATCTATAAATCTTTACATTGTAAAGATAATATAAAGATAGTATGATATTTACTATTAATGCATACCGTACAAGGGGAAATTGTCATGGCTTTAAAACTAAACCGTCCGAACATCGATGAATCTCAGCAACCAGCAACAAACGCAGAAACCGCGCGTTTTATCTCCGGCGCTACCAGAGCGCCTGTAGTGGGTAAACCAAAGTTGATGAACTTCAGACTTTCAGCCCATTTTGAGGACATACTGGAAGCTGAAGCTATCAGAACAGGGCAGAGCAAAACAACCGTTCTCAAAGCGGCGCTGGCGATGTACAACAGCCAGGATGAAAACATAAAGAATCACTGGTTGCTTGAATCTGCAAAATTCTAACCGTAGAAGCATGGATGAAAATCTATGAGATATTTAACCGAATTAATCTGTAACCTCTACAGGTTGACAGATCACCATAAACTGACCACAGCAACGTTTAAAAATCTTGCTGATATTAAGTTATTTAAACCTACAGCAGATGCAGACACCATATTGCAGCTTGAAAATATATTTAGCGAATACTCACTGAGATATATTGACAGAGATCTGGCTGAAATTCTGAGCAACTTAATAACTACAGATAAAAAACACTCTCTGGACTTCGATTTTAACAAAATACAATCTCTGACTGACTCGAAAAGTTTCGGTTGTGGATGGAACAAGGTAATAAATGGTAGTTGGTTCAAAGATCTTTATTCGTGGGGGGAGGGGATGTATCCCGCCGAAAACCTGAAAGCTGAAAATATTTCAGACTGGAAAGATAATATATGGCACATTGAGCATGAAGGTTTCCCCCCACGCAACCCTATTAATGTTAAATATTACTCCTGGCTTGACCGATATGTAGCTTCAAACAGTGGTGGTTCACATCATGCAGCAATGGTTGTATATCAATCAGTCAGAGACAAATTAGAGTATAAAAGAGAAGCGGTTATTGAACAACTGAGCATAAATTCAAACACCGTTGAAATACTTGGCCAGAACTACTATTCATTCATATTCCAGATAAAACACCCTAGTAATAAGACAGAAAATTATACATCAGAATATGAATTTACAGATGCTTTAAAAGACTTTGGACAAAACAGACATACCACACTTAAACCTGTTAATTACGTTTCTAACATAAAATTAGCATTTATTCCCAAAGATGTTTTAAAAACAAACAGCGAGACATTCCGCAACTGGTTTTATTCTGCAATTAGCTACGGAAAAATAATATCACTCCCTGATTATCTGAAAAATCCAGCACATTATCATACACATCATTACTCACATGAACTAGACTCGATAACACTTGGCAACCCAAGCAGAAAATATAAACTGATAGGAGATTCTTAGCTTTTATATAAAAAACCAATGTTATCATTTGTCAGAAGATCGGCGAGGGTAGTACATTCAAGAAGCACAATATTTGTTCCTTCCAACAAACTGGCATCAGGTATCTTATCGAAGCTGATAATCATCATTGGCTTGCGTTGTGTTAAATCAAAGATTACGAATGGAAGTATTACACTGTTAATTAATTCAAACTCTTTAAAGAAAGCATCAGTGCCATACTCACTGGCGGGAAAAAGAATCTCACTTAATCTCACACCATAAAAAACATGGTAGTTTTCTTTAAGGTTATCCTTTAAAATATTAACAGCCTTAGTATATTTTTCGTTAATAAACTCTTTGACCAAATATTTCATAAAACTCTCCAACAAGAACCGACTGTAGGTCATCGGGCAAACGTTGCGGAATGGCGTCAGAGACGTCATTTTGCGGCGTTTGCCCTATCCTGCATCGCAGTGAAAAGGCAGGGACTGGCATAACCGCTGAGTAGCATCATTGCTGGCTTATCTCGCTACTGTTCTCGGTGCTTTCGTCCGCAGGTTCGGGAACAAGTAACTTGTGCCAGGGCATAGTTTTGTTGAGCAGCTCCATCAGAGGCTCAGCCAGCAGTCCCAAAATCCAGGTTGCCGTAATCACCGGTATAGTCAGATTTTGTGGCGTCCATAACTGGTGATCGAGATGATACCAGGTGATGACACACAAAATACCACCCAGCCAGAATACAGCCCATTTAAACGCACCAAGAATGGCTAACACAAAAACAAAGATAAAATGTAAAACACTCGCGACAAGAAGACGAAGATAAAACCATCCCCAGCCAAGCCACTTAACAAAAGTGCTCCCTGTTTTCACTGCAAAACGTTTCTTACGCTCCCTGGCTATTTCTTTCCTGAATTTAGCACGTTCTTCCCCCTGAGGGAATTGATAGATTTTAGCCATGAGTTACCTCATATCATATATTCACTAGAGGACTTTTTTATCAAACTCTTCCAAGAATTTAGCTTCATCATCAGAAAGAGAAATATCTTCATTGAGAGAAAAATCAAATCTTAGCATATGCACCATACGTCCTTTTTTTCCTGCCACTGAAAATTTTATATCTCTTATCTCTGTCTTTTCTATGATTTCTCTTATACTTTTGTTTATAACATCACGAATAAAAAAAGAGTACTTTGGATATCTGTATACCTTCTCACCATTTTCAATATTATAAAGCCCCATTTCCTCTTTCAGTTGGTCAACTGAAATTTCGAAGGATTTACTCGCAGGGTTTAAACTATAGTATTTTCTGATAACCTGATATAAGTTTGTGGAGTTTACACTGTTCAAGATAACAACAGATTTTAACACCTGTGTTGTATATCTGTTTTCAGAGCCAATAAGTTTTGAAAAGTATCTTTTTGCAGTATTAGTAAATTTAATACGAACAGTAGCCAAATGATCATAATAGGCACAAAATTCGGTTAAATTTAAATCCAATCTGTCAGGTATCTTGTTTTTAGATGTTGATATTCCCAATTCATTAGATAGGGTTTTTAAATCATCTCTATTTAAAACTAATGTCGTTGAAGCCAGAACTTTTGCACCTTCTTTTAAGGCCGCATATGCAGCATATTTATCCAAAGTAGTTGTCTTAGAAAAAAAATCAGCATCAACCTCCAAAATATCATCATTCAACATTTCCTTTGTATCAATCTGACAAAGTGCGAGAAATAAAACCCGTTTCGCAGAAAGAGAAAGAGATGCCAGAGTAACGCCAACCTCATTTCTATGCCTGACTTTCGTTAACCCTGTTACAGTTTTCACCTGAAGCCTCATTATAGATAAGTCGTATCACTTGGCTAAATGATAACCCTATAAAGGTTGTATGACAACAACACATTACAACCTTTAGTTAAAAAACTTATCACCTTTAGATATAAAGATCTTTATGTATTCACATCAAAATGAATTCATAACATCATGTTTTACATGATATTTTTTTAGCCTGTGGATGTACTTAAAAATCCTCTCACCTTTCGTTAAAAATCCTCTCATCTTTAGTGAAAAATCTTCTCACCCTTACTTAAAAATCTTCTCACCTTATGTTAAAGATCCTCTCACCTTACGTTAAAAATCTTCTCATGTTTAGCGTTTTTTTATTATATTTATCATAATGTTACGAAGCTCTAAGTTTTTAAGTTTTTAAGATCAAGAAGAAAAGATAAGTTTTTTAAATGCACAGTGCCTGTGGATAACTTTGCGTAAACCCAGAGGACAGATCACTCTGAACTAGGACAACCACACATAAAAACAATATGCTCGCTTTTTAACCACTGCGCGTAATTGCCTGATGTTATCCTTGTGCTGTTCCGCTTCCTCGCTCACTAACTCGCTACGCTCGGTCGTTCGGCTGCGGCGAGCGGTGTCTCCTTTCTCAAAACCAGAAGAGTTCAGATCATACGATCCGTTGATTGATCCTTTTTGGATCTTTCACTGAGAAGCCCTGAATCGCTTTCTGCCGCTTCGTTCGATACAACCATGGTGAAACCATGCGAAATCGAAAAAATCGCTCAGAATGCGATACAGCGCGTTTTAGAGGGTATTTACAAAACAGTCGTTGCCTTGAGGAAATTTTGATCAAGATTGAACTCCTATCCGGATCATGGCAACAGATCACAGCAACAAGGCCGCTAAAAAGCGTTGAGCGGCGTTAAAAACCGTTAAACCGTAGCTGACTACAACGAAACTGGAAAAAACGTTCAGAACGCGTTACAGAGCGTTTTAAGGCGATGTCGGAAAGAGCCATATCTCACCTGTTCTGATGTTTTTCTCAACATAAGCACTTTTAAGAGTGCTTTTAAAGATGCTATTATGCCAATGAGACAAGCGGAGGGCTTATGAGCTATCAAATTCTGACAACCACAGCGGCCAGTATTACTGACCTGAAAAAAAATCCTATGGGAACCGTAGCTGAAGGTGAAGGGGACGCTGTTGCGATCCTGAACCGAAACGAACCGGCGTTCTATTGCGTTCCACCAAAACTTTACGCCTACTATCGGGAACTCGCTGAAGATGCTGAGTTAAACGCTGTTGCTGATGAGCGCATGAAAAACCCGGAAATTGTGAAGGTTAACCTGGATGACCTATGAACTGGCTTTTGACCGTAGAGCACTGAAGGAATGGCAGAAACTCGGCCACACCATCCGTGAACAATTCAAAAAGAAACTGGCAGAACGGCTGGAAAATCCACGCGTACCCGCAGCCCGGTTACATGGTCATGCTGATCGCTATAAAATCAAACTTCGTGCATCTGGCTACAGACTTGTATATCAAGTCATTGATGAGAAAGTCGTTTTACTCGTTATTGCCGTTGGAAGAAGGGAAAGCAGCGAAGTCTATCAGATCGCAGATTTGCGCTAAGATTAATCATCAAATGATTGACTGTTTACAGTCAGAGCGAGAGCATTAAAAATTTGCAATACCTGCAAATGCAGGTATAATAAAACACAAGAAAGGGAAACAGGTTCTCTTTCATCCAGAGCCCAAAGTGGGCGGGAGGTTAAAAATGCAAAACTACGCTAAATCTGTAGCCACAGAGATTTTACGTCAACTTGGTGGTAATCGTTTTATTGTTATGACTGGTGCTAAAAGTTTTTCTTACTTTGATGAAAACGGTGAGTGTGGGTTAACTTTCCGTTTGCCGTCAAATTTTGCAATGAAAGGCATCAACTTAGTAAAAATTAAACTGGATTTTACTGATACGTACCAGGTGAAATTTTCTCGTGTACGTGGTGCTGAAGTTAAAGATATTTCAAGATTCGATAATATCTATTGTGATCAGTTAGCGCGTTTATTTACACAGGAAACAGGGTTACATACCGTGTTATAGATAAAAAGGGGCATTAAGCCCCTTTTTTAGTTATGAGGAATAATATGGATAAAGATAAGATAATTAAGAAAAACAGAGGTAATTACTCCTATGTAATCAGAACGATGGATGAAGATGGGGATACGGTTTTTCACGTCTTAAAATATGTTAAGACGATTGATAAAACTAAAAGCAGGAAAACAGTAAGAAAATTGATAATGGATGAAAAACTTAACCTGGCATCATTGATGCTTCTGGATAATGGGGTTTTGTGTGATTGTCTGATAAAAGGGGATGAAAATGCAGAATAAACCTACACCTGAAGAAGTAAAGAATGCGCGGGTTGCGGCAGGTCTTACTCTTAAAGAAGCTGCTGATATTTTTGGTTATCAACTGAATTCCTGGCAGATGAAAGAAAGTGCAGGTAAGGTCAGTCGTTCTTTATCTATTGGTGAATATCAGTATTTATTGTTATTAGCAAATATGCATCCGTCTTACAGGCTGGTAAAAAAATAACTTGCCATACCTGCAAATGCAGGTATAATAAAACACAGGAAAGGGAAACAGGTTCTCTTTCATCCAGAGCCCAAGCTGGGCGGGAGCTAAAAATGAAAGTATTAACTTTTAAAAATGATACTGTCTCTGTTGGTGATATCTTTGTATCATCATGGGGCTATGAGCAAACCAATGTAACCTTCTACCAGGTTCTTTCTGTTCACGGTAAAAAAACCGTCACCGTTCGCGAGATTCGCGCCAATTCAGAATATACCGATTCAATGGTCGGCTTTAAAACTCCCGTTTTAAATGATTTTACTGGTGAATGTTTTAAGCGTCAGATAAAAGATTTTGGTGATGAGCTGGCAATCAAAATCGAAGATTTTGAAACTGCGTATAAAACTCTACCGGAAGAAAAACATCGATTTTCTTCTTACTACTAATTAATCAGGGGGAATATTCCCCCTTTTAGTAAAGGTCTGAAAATGGAAAGAGAGTTTAGCGCAAAAGCATCATTAAACCGAAATATAAAATTTTGGTTTGAGCAATGTGGATTATCTAAAGAAAGAGTTATTCATTGTATTGATAACTGGTATGACCTTGCATACCCACCATCAGAACAGGAGAAAGCAAAAAAAGAAGCAATTGAGAAGTTAATAAAGTAAAGATAAAGATGGTATCAGGTTGTGGGGCAACCTGATACCGTGACACCTGATTCTATTGCGAGGAATAAAATGTCGGAACGCATATTATCAGCAATAAATGACGTTGAAAAGGGTGGGCGTCCGGTTTTCCCTTTGATGCCATTCCATGTCTTTCCTGAGTATATGGCATTACTCAGAAAAGCACTGGAAAAAAAGACACAAAAGAGAACAGATAAATAAACCGGAGGCTTTATGACAAAACATGATTTTGTGTCCTTTGTCAGTGGAGAATTGCGGCAAGGCGCTGTACGCTTTTCTCTTGCTTTTAACAGCAAAGGAGAAATTGTTCTGCACTGGACTAATAAAGCAGGAATACGAGTCTGGCGGATATTAAGTGGTAATCGTGGCAAAAAACCAAGCAAAGCTAACCTTGAAAGAATGAGTAACTTCCGGCGCTGGCTTTTTGATGCCCGTCAGGGCATGGAAGGCTACACTCAGCAACCTGAACAGAGCAACCTTAGCTGAATAGCCGAAGCCCTCCCGTATTTCGGGAGGTGCTTTCTGATATATTGCGCGGGACTGCGCTTGCGCTTCCTGCCAGACCGTTCGCGGAGCGAACCTGACGGCACTGTCCTTACCGCATTGATCGGGTTTCCGGTCGCAGACGTACGTATGTTCAGCCATGACAACATCAGCCTTTTTGCATTTTTGTTGATGCTCAAGCACAATTTATGAGCGGCGCCAGATTCACTGCGATGCAGGATAGGGCAAACGCCGCAAAATGACGTCTCTGACGCCATTCCGCAACATTTGCCCGGTGACCTACAGTCGGTTCTTGTTGGAGAATTTTATGAAAAAAGTTCAATTCAGAATTGATGAAAATCAGCATGATGATTTGCTGGATTGCCTTAAAACTCTTTATCCGGATGAACCAGCTTTAACAGTAGCTAAAGGCATGAAACTTTTAGCAAATGCTTTATTAAAAAGTAAAGCTGTCAGTAAGGATATAAATACGTTTTTTGATAATAATGATTTTATCAAAACAACGATGTACTTAACAGGTAAACAAAGGGCTGATATTGAAAGAGCTGCTAATCGTCACGGATGGACGTTATCACGAGAATGTCGTTACCGCATACAGACGACACTTGAAAATGAACTGGATTTCTTTGACCAGGAACTGCTGATGATGAATCGTTGCCGTAATTCAATTGATAAGATCGGTCGTAATTTCCATTATATCATTGTTAATGATCAGACCAGGGTTCTTGATAAAGATGGTTTCTATCAGGATGCGGAGCGTCTTACAACAGAAATTTTTAATCTTAAGAATCAGTTTGAGAATTACATTATGTTATGTAAAGGGAGAACTGTTTCAAATAAAGTGGAGATGTGATTATGGGCGTTTACGTTGATAAAGAACATCGTGTTAAACGAAAGTCATCAGAAAATGGTCGTAAGTCAGCTTTCGCTCACAAAGTCAAAAATGGTGGAAAGAACTATAGCCGCAATGTTCAGGAACGTATCAACCGCAAGGGTGCCAGTAAGGAGGTTGTTGTTAAAATATCTGGAGGTGCTATTACTCGTCAGGGGATTCGGAACAGTATTGATTATATGAGCCGTGAGTCAGAGCTACCAGTGATGAGTGAAAGCGGTCGGGTATGGACGGGGGACGAAATTCTGGAAGCTAAAGAGCACATGATAGATCGTGCTAATGATCCTCAGCATGTGATGAATGATAAAGGTAAAGAAAATAAAAAAATCACACAGAATATTGTCTTCTCGCCTCCAGTTTCAGCGAAAGTAAAGCCTGAAGATTTGCTGGAGTCTGTCAGGAAAACGATGCAGAAAAAATATCCTAATCACCGTTTTGTTCTTGGATACCACTGTGATAAGAAAGAACATCCTCACGTTCATGTTGTTTTTCGTATCCGAGATAATGACGGTAAACGCGCTGATATCAGGAAAAAAGATTTACGGGAAATTCGTACAGGTTTTTGTGAAGAGTTGAAGTTAAAAGGTTATGACGTTAAAGCGACCCATAAGCAACAGCATGGACTTAATCAGTCTGTTAAAGATGCACATAATACAGCACCAAAAAGACAGAAAGGTGTTTATGAGGTTGTTGATATTGGCTATGACCATTATCAGAACGATAAAACAAAGTCTAAGCAACATTTTATAAAGCTAAAGACTCTTAACAAGGGGGTTGAGAAAACATACTGGGGGGCTGATTTTGGGGACTTATGTTCGCGGGAAAGCGTTAAAGCAGGTGATCTTGTCAGACTGAAGAAACTTGGTCAGAAAGAAGTAAAAATCCCGGCGCTCGATAAAAATGGTGTTCAGCATGGCTGGAAAACGGTTCACAGAAATGAGTGGCAGTTAGAAAATCTGGGGGTTAAGGGCGTAGACAGAACACCTTCAGCCAGCAAAGAGCTGGTACTGAACAGCCCTGATATGCTGCTGAAGCAACAACAGCGAATGGCGCAGTTTACGCAGCAGAAAGCATCCACGTTACAGTCAGAACAGAAGCTGAAAACAGGGATTAAATTTTGGGGCTTATAAGATTTAATGTATTGATTATGCGAGAAAAATATTTATTTTAGTTCGCTTGCTCATCTTTTCACCTTAAAAACAGATCGAAATTCTGCGTATTAGCTATCATTCGATCTATCGATCTAAAAAACAGATCTGAAAAAGATGAATATTCTGTGTTTTGTTGCTTATGTGGAATAAATGAAAGTAAAATTGATTTATCAAGATCGAAAGATCTGTTTTATGTGTTGAACTTAGCATAAGCTACTTGTAGTATAAACTTCGCGCAATAGTAAAAAGTCTCTCTTCATAGGGGCGTGATTTCTCACAAGCAACCACGGTTGGCTTGTGTTTTGTCACATCTGTATATCGGGGATTGAGTATGAAAGGACAGAAACAGTTTTACCTGCTTCAGTGTTCTCCGCATTTTCATCAGTCGGTTCTGTTGCAGTTATCCCGGAGCGGTATCGCTTACTACAATCCAGTTATACGCACTTTCTATAAGAGGCGTGACTGTAGTGCATACAGGGGACAAATCATGCCAATGTTTCCCGGTTATGTATTCGTTCTTCTGGATTTTGAGGTTGTACATCCATCCTGCTTTACCCGGATGAAAAATGTTTATGGACTGGTCAGTTTTAGTGAATATCCTGCTGAAGTTCCTCTGAGTGTCATAAATGAAGTAAAAGAGCAGGAGAAGATTTTTTCGATGAATTTAAGCCTGATGAATAACTCCTGTCTGGCAAAAATACTTCTCCTTGCAGACGCTTCAAAGCGTGGACAAGTCTTTGCCGACTATGTGTGTAACAGAAAATACGACAGGTTAAAAAATGACAGCTATAAAAGGAAAGCGGAAACCGCAACGCAATGTACTCTACCTTCCTACAGAAGTTCGTGTTGAAGTTGAAAAAATTGCAATTGAAATAAGTTTCAAGAGGGGGAGGCGTATCTCTGATTCTGGTTTTGTTCAGTATCTTATTAAAAAATACAAATCTCAGGCGATGAAAGAGCTTATTCATGGGGCTGATATTCCTGACGAGTGATAGCGCCCCGGTGTTCTGAATGTGGAATATTTATGTTATCTACTTCTACTTTTCTTGCGCTTGCCATGCAATGCGCTGCCAGCGTTCATCCCGACACAACGCACGAAGTCGCCAGGGTTGAATCAGGTTTTAACCCATATGCGATTGCGGAAATAATACCAAAGGTTAAACGCAAACCTGGTGATAAAGGCGTAGTATCTTACTTTCCTGAATCAAAGGAGGCAGCACTTAAGATCGTTAAAAACATTGAATTACGGAATCATCGTTACTCTGTAGGACTTATGCAAATAACGAGTACCAATTTTGCAAAGTTTGGTACAACAGCAGAGAAAATGTTTGATCCATGCGAAAATCTTAAGGTATCAGAAAAAATACTGGTTGACTGTTATAAACGAGGTGGCGACTTAGTGCGTGGGCTGAGTTGCTATTATTCCGGCAATCCAGAAACAGGAGTAAAGCCAGAACCTGAATTTAATAATACAAGTTATGTACAACGTATAGGATTTAGCCCTCCTGATAATAAAAAAAGTTTTATTGTTCCTTCTGTAAAGGAAATGATTAAAAAGGAGAATAAGACGACTATCACACCTGAAGAAATCATTATATATCCTCAATACGCCATGCGTGGCACTGTATCAAATGAAAAGGAAACAAAAGATGTTGAAATTAAATCTGAATAAACGTTATTTAACGCTTTCTCTATTTATGGCTGCGTTGATGCTTTGTGTTGCAGAACCTGCTTTTGCGGATGATGTGTCTACGAAGACAACTGGTTTTTTACAGAAAATAATTGATTTTTTAACGGATATTCGTAAGCCTGCAATTACAATTATTGCTCTTGTTATTGGGTATATTGCGATATTTTCTCGTCAACATACCTCATGGATAGTCCCACTTGTTATCGGAATTATCATCTTTATTGTCGCACCATATATTCCTGACTGGCTTGCGTAATTAAAGGATGGGCGCACTATGAGTACTCTTTTTAAAGGTCTTACGCGCCCTGCTTTAATAAGGGGGCTGGGCGTTCCGCTCTACCCCTTTCTTGGAGTGTGCATTATTTGTGTTCTGCTTGGTGTCTGGATTCATGAGGCTATGTATGCCCTCATTCTTCCTGGCTGGTATGCCATCAGGCGTGTAACACAGTTTGATGAACGCTTTTTTGACCTTCTGTATCTGAGAACTCTTGTCAAAGGGCATCCTTTATCAAACAAGCGATTCAGCGCAGTCCATTACGCGGGGAGCCAGTACAACGAAGTTGATATTTCAAAAGTGGATAACTTTATGAAGCTGAAAGACCAGTCTTCTGTTGAAGAGTTAATTCCGTACTCTTCACATATCACTGATAATATTATCGTTACAAAAAACCGGGATTTGCTGGCAACCTGGCAGATAGACGGTGCTTACTTTGAGTGTGTTGATTCTGAAGATTTGTCAATTCTGACAGATCAGCTTAATACGCTTATACGTAGCTTTGAAGGGAAATCTGTTACGCTTTATCCTCATCGTATCAGGTGTAAAAAGGGCGTCAGACCAGTATTTAACAGTAAAATTCCTTTTGTGAACAGAGTAATGAATGATTATTACGAGTCATTCCCTCAGTCTGAATTTTTCGAGAATAAATTATTTCTGACGATTTGTTTTAAACCTTTTACTACGGAAGATAAAGTAACACATTTCTTTTCACGCAGTAAAAAACAAAAAGATATCTTTAAAGAGCCTGTTAATGAAATGAATGAAATTTGCGACAGGTTGAATACCTATCTGTCCCGTTTTCATTCCCGACGTCTTGGGCTTTATGAAGATCATGGGGTTGTTTATTCAGATCAGTTATCTCTGTTCCAGTATCTGCTTTCTGGTCGATGGCAAAAGGTCAGGGTTAGCAGTAGTCCGTTTTATACATATCTGGGAGGAAAAGACCTGTTCTTTGGTAATGATGCCGGACAAATTACCGCGTCAGACCATGCCCGGTATTTTCGTTGCATAGAGATTAAGGATTATTTTCAGGAGACGGATGCCGGTATTCTGGATGCTCTGATGTATCTCCCCGTTGAGTATGTCGTGACATCGTCCTTTACTGCGATGGATAAGCAGTCAGCGATTAAGGCGCTGGATGATCAGATCGATAAGCTGGAAATGACAGATGATGCTGCCAAATCTTTGCTGGCAGATCTGAAAGTCGGACTGGATATGGTTTCCAGTGGATATATTTCTTTCGGGAAATCGCATCAGACTCTGGTTGTCTTTGCGGATTCACCGGAGCGTCTGGTGAAAGATACCAATATCGTGACTTCCACTCTGGAAGATTTGGGGCTGATTGTCACTTATTCAACACTGAGTCTTGGTGCAGCTTATTTTGCTCAACTACCAGGAAATTATACGCTTCGCCCTCGTCTGAGTACCCTCAGTAGTCTTAATTTTGCCGAAATGGAAAGTTTTCATAATTTCTTTTCAGGAAAAGAAAAAGGAAATACCTGGGGGGAAAAACTGATTACTCTCCGGGGGTCAGGTAATGATATCTACCATCTGAATTACCATATGACGACTGAACATCAGAATTTCTTCGGTAAGAACCCGACGCTGGGGCATACCGAAATTCTCGGTACGTCTAACGTGGGTAAAACCGTATTACTGATGACAAAAGCATTTGCCGCCCAGCAGTTCGGTACGCCGGAATCATTCCCTGCAAACAGAAAACTGAAAAAACTGACCACGGTTTTTTTCGATAAAGACCGGGCAGGTGAAGTCGGTATACGGGCAATGGGGGGATCTTATTACCGGGTGAAGGAGGGAGAGCCGACAGGCTGGAATCCTGCCGCACTGCCGCCAACAAAACGTAATATCGCTTTTATGAAGGACCTGGTGAGGCTGCTTTGTACTCTCAACAGTGAGCCGCTCGATGATTACCAGAACAGCCTGATTTCAGATGCGGTTGAACGTCTTATGCAACGGTCAGATCGCTCTTATCCTATCAGTAAACTACGGCCTCTTATCCAGGAGCCGGATGATACTGAAACCAAACGTCATGGACTTAAAGCCCGTCTTAAGCCGTGGACGCAGGGGGAAGAGTTTGGCTGGGTGTTCGACAATCGGGAAGACACGTTTGATGTCGATAACCTGGATGTTTTCGGTATTGATGGAACGGAGTTCCTGGATAATAAGGTGCTGGCCAGTGCTGCTTCATTCTATCTCATCTATCGGGTCACTATGCTGGCCGATGGTCGCAGGCTTCTTATCTACATGGATGAGTTCTGGCAATGGATCAATAACGAAGCGTTCAGGGACTTTGTTTACAACAAGCTGAAAACCGGACGTAAACTCGATATGGTGCTTGTCGTAGCCACACAGTCACCGGATGAACTGATTAAATCACCCATTGCGGCAGCGGTTCGTGAGCAATGCGCCACTCATATCTATCTGGCAAACCCGAAAGCCAAACGTAGTGAATATGTTGATGGTTTGCAGGTCAGGGAGCTTTATTTTGACAAAATTAAAGCTATCGATCCGCTGTCCCGCCAGTTCCTTGTTGTTAAGAACCCACAGAGGAAAGGTGAAAGTGATGATTTTGCTGCTTTTGCCAGACTGGAGCTGGGAAAAGCAGCGTATTACTTACCGGTTCTCAGTGCATCAAAACCCCAGTTAGAACTGTTCGATGAAATCTGGAAAGAAGGAATGAAGCCGGAAGAGTGGCTTGATACCTATCTGGAACAGGCGAACCTGATTTGAGGAATCACCAATGAAAAAGCAAATTATGGCGGCATTCGTCGCTTCACTGATTGTTATTTCCGGCGCTCAGGCAGGGATACCTGTTGCCATCGACGCCAACCCTGAATGGGCGATTGAAGCCGGACGATGGACAGAACGCCTTAAGCAATGGGCGGAAACGGTAAAACATTACGAAAATCAGATAAATGCGTACAAACAGGAGCTGCTGTCAAAAACGGGTATCCGTGATGTGCAGGGACTGGTGCAGTCCGCACAGTCAGTGAGTCAGGAACTGATGCAGATTTATGATCAGGGGAATGCTTTTATTGACGATTACATTAAAAATCCTGAAGGGGCGTTATCGGAACAGGCCAAATCGTTATTGTCAGATTACAAAGTAACGGATACCTGCCAGAACCTGGGATATTCCGGCGACCTGGTACGGGGATGTGAAGCGACGTTCCTTTCTCAACTGGCAAGCGTGGAATACGGTAACAAGCTGGAGAGCAAGCTTCGTCAGGACAACCAGACGATGAAAGACCTTATTGATCAAGTCAAAAATGCGAAGGATACGAAGGCCACGCAGGATGCAACAAACGCTGTTGCACTTGAACAACTGAAGTTCGAGAAGCTCAAATTTCAGTATCAAATGTATCGCGATAAGCAGCGAGATCTTGCAGAATATAAAGAGAAGATGGCTCAGGCAGCTTTCAGAAAACAGCAACGTGAAGCCGTGCCACCTTCTTACAGAAAAGCTTATATGGCAATGAAATCATATGAGGATGATTAAATGAAAAGTATCGCTACTGCTGGCCTTGTCATTATATCTGTTTTTAGTCTTTCTGGATGTTTTGAAGAAACAAAATCGGTTGATTGGTGGAAGGAGCACCACGATGAATCTTTAAAAAAAGAAATCGAATGTAAGAAAACAGGAAGTGATAGCCAGAATTGCCGAAATGTGAAAGAGGCCAACTTTCGTTATCAACAGTTACACGCAACTCCCCCATCTTTTAAAGATGCATTCAAAAAGATGGAGAAAGAACAAAGTGAATTTTTTAAAGAAGATAATAAAAAATGAGGTAAAATATGGGGCTGGTTACTGGAATTCCTGCTGGGTCAGATTTTTCCGGTAATGTAACGTCTCCTGCTCCGGCAGGAGGCGTACCAGGATTTGAATCTGATTTTTTCCAAACAACTCATCAGGTTATCTTTGATATACTAAATAAAACTGTTGCTGGAAAATTAAATGAATATTCATCTATTGCTTATGAATTAGGTAAATATGGTGTTTCTATATATGTGCTGTGGTATGCGTTTACTGTTTTAGTTCGCAAACAGCAATCGCCTGTTCCTGATTTTATCTGGAATGTATGTAAGTTTTATGTGATATTGCTCTTCGTAAAAAACTCTGGAGGTATGCTGATATCTGCAACAAATGCAATCGATGGACTAAGAGAAAGTCTTGCAGGAGGTGATCCTTGGTTGTGGATAGATCAACTTTGGACAAAAGTAATTCAAGTTGCAAAGGTTATTTGGGATAAAGATACATCTACTGTTCCAATTGCCGGTGGTTTATCCTCTTTATTTGTATATTTCGGTGGAATAGTGGCATTGTTATTATGCTCAATAGTGTTTTTTTCTGCCGAAATTACGCTCCTGTTGTTATCTGTTACAGCCCCTATATTTGTTTTATGTATCGCTTTTGGCTTCCTCAGGCAAATGTTTAATAGCTGGTTGCAGCTTAACTTCAGTTCGTTATTAATATTTCTCTTTGGAGCACTAGCGTTACGGGCTGGTACATGGCAACTAAATGTAATTCTGAGTGTAACTATTGCGTCAGATAAACAGGACTTACTTCAGGCTGGGGCTACAGCTTTGGCTTCGGGCTTGTTTATGGGCTTTGTTATCTGGCAGGCGAAAAGTTATGCTTCACAGATTGCAGGTGTGGGTGTTGAAGGTGCCATGCAGGGCGCAGCCGCTATGGGGATTGGTGCTGGCGTTTTCGGTGCATCCCGTATGGCGCGTGGCGCACTTGGTATGGGCAGAAATGCCGGTATTGGTGCATGGAAAGGTCTGCGTCGTCAGGAAGGCGGGTTTGGTCAGTCTCCGGGAATAACGGGTAAGACAGCTAACCTGGCCGGACAGGGCATTAATATTGGTGCCAAAAAGCTTCGTCAGGCAGCTATTGAGAGAGCAAAGAAAATGTATGGTGGGTAATTTAATTATGAGCGCCTTTTAATGTTCTTTTCATAATTGTCATTGTCGGGCCTGGCACGCTCTATTATCTTTTCTGTTCACACTGAGTCTTCTGTAAATATTAATCTGTTATACAGGTGTTCATATTATGAAACTACTTATTGTGGCTTTCGTGACGCTTTGTCTCGCTGGTTGTCAGGCGTCACATAAACTACCGCCCGTTTCCGGGAAAAGCGAACCTGTTAATTCTGCTGAGGTAATGCAAAATGGAATTTAAACTTCCCGGATTTAAAAATAAAAAAGACGTTACTGACTCATCAGTTTCGTTTGAAGAAAAAAACATTGCACTACAGGAGAGAATGAATCGTATCTATAAGTTCGGTGGTATCGGAGGCATGTTAATTGGAGGGCTGTCTTTACTTGCATTAAATGCAGCATTACCACTGAAAACAACAGTTGTTGATGCCTACCTTATCGATAAGGTTACAGGTGTGGCTGAACGTCTGACTTCTGTTAAAAAAGAAAATCTTTCTGAAAACGAAGCCATTGCCCGATATTTTATCACCCAGTATATAAAACATCGTGAAGGTTATAATTTTTTTAGTCTCCAGCATGATTATGATTATGTAATGGCTTACAGCGCGGAGAATGTCGCGGCAGATTATAACGCATTATTTAACAGTGAACAGGCACCAAAACTTGTTTATAACAAAGCAGAAAAAACGGCAATGGTTCAGGATAATCCATCTGTCATAATTTCACCTTCGTCACGGACGGATGATAAAGATATCGGTGCGTATATTCGTTTTCGTCTGACCATCAGGGATGTTGCTACCGGGCAAACCCGCCAGGAGTTCTGGAATGTTCGCCTGACTTATCGTATCGAACCGCAGGTTGAAATGGTGTCCGGGGAACGTAATAACAATCCTCTTAAGTTCGTTGTAACAAGCTACGTTCGCGATAAAGAAGCCAGAGGTTAATAATATGAAAATGAATAAAGGAGCGTTAATTATGGCGCTTCTGATGGCGGCACACGTCTGTCATGCTGCTGTTCTTCCTTCAGGCAGTCGCTTTGACCCACGCAATCAGATAGTCAGTTATAACCCCAATAATACCACCATAATTAACAGTGCCGTTGGATACACCACCACACTGGTATTTGATGAAGATGAAACAGTTATCAGTGCCAGAACCGGTTTTCCGCAGGGATGGGCGGTTAATAAAGAAGATAACCTGGTATACCTGGAAGTTCGTCCTGTTAAACAGACTGTTCAGAAAAATAATACGGATGAAAACGGTAATACCTCTTCTGAATCTGTCAGTGTTGCTCTTGACCCGGAAAATGAACTTGAACGCTGGAGAACGAATCTGTTTGTTCGCACCACGAAACGTAATTACAGCATGGAGCTGAACGCCAGAACGTTCCGACAGCCGGAGAAAATTGCGTTTGTGGTGAATTACCAGTATCCGCAGGAACGCCGGAAGGAACAGGCCGAAATAGAGAAGAAACGAACAGAGGCTCTTGCCAGACGCCTGGAAGAACAGGCAATCAACCGTTCCCTGGAAAATGCGAAATCGCCCCGTAACTGGCAGTACTGGAAGCGGGTTGCTGAAGGCAGCCAGGATATCAGCCCTGATTATGCATATGACGATGGTCGTTATACCTGGTTCGGCTTCAGTCCGTTAAAGAAAATTCCCAGCGTCTTTGTGATGAACGGTATGCAGGAGACTCTTACCAATCCTGTGATTAAACAGAGCGGGAGTTTTACGGTTGTTGGCGTACCGGTTGATAAGCGTTTTGTTTTACGTTTTGGTGAGCAGGTGGTGGGGATTGAGAACCAGGGCTTCGGAAAAGTACGTTTACCAGCCGGAGATACGGTATCCCCGGATGTTAAGAAAGAGGTGATCCAGTGACTGAACAGGAAAATAAAATCCCGACTGCAACCGAAATTGAACAGCAGCTACGGGAACGCAGACAGAAAGAACTGGAACAGGCCGGGAAGACTCCGGAAGAAGAGCCTGGCAAGCCAGCATTGCAGCTTGGTATTGAAAAACTTAAAAAGTCACGTAAAGGGATGATTATCCTCGTCGTGGGTTTTCTTCTGCTTGCTGCCGGTGTTTCTGTTTATTATATCCCGTCCATTATCCGTTCTGTGTCGTCAGGGGATGAGAAACCCGCAAGTCAGCCGCTTGCAACCGGAGCGGCTAAACGTCAGACCGGACTGAGCGAAGATATCGATCCTTTTAATACCGCACAGAAAAAAACAGAGAAACCAGAGGAAGAAAAAGTCATTTCTTCTGAAAAGACTGAACCGCCGGAAAATAAACAGCAGAGCTTCAGCCGTGCACTTGACGTTTCTCTTGATGGCAGCCAGGCAGGAAACAGCAGCAGTTCAGCGGGAACGTCAGTTTCACATACTGCGGCCAGTGAGCCAGAAAGCGATAAAAAGGATGAAGCAAAAGCAACCGCACAGGCTACAGAATCTGCGCCACTGGCGAAAATAACGAAACTTCCATATGACCCAAATTTGTTTATCCCGGAAGGGACATCAATTCCCTGTTCACTGGACAGGCGTTTTGTTTCTGACCTGGCGGGGAAACTGGAATGTACGGTCAACAGCGATATATACAGCGCCAGCGGTAATGTAAAACTTATCGAAAGAGGAACCGCTGCAAAACTGATGTATAAGGCCGGGTCTTTAAGTCATGGACAAGGGCGTGTGTTTGTTATGGCTTACAAGCTACGTACCCGCAGTAAGCCTTTTATTGATATTCCCCTGGTTGACTCACAGGCGGCTGGCGCGTTAGGCGAAGCCGGTGCTTCTGGCTGGATTGACACTCATTTCAGTGAACGTTTTCTTGGTGCAATGATGGTCGGGATGATACCGGATTTAAGTCAGGCGGCCAGTGGTATTGCTCAGAATAACAGGGACAGTCAGACGGACTATACAGCTAACAGCCGCCAGGCTTTTGCTGATATAGCACGCGAAGCATTTTCTAATAGTGTGAATATCCCGCCAACGCTTTATAAAAATCAGGGAGAAATTATTACTCTGATTGTCGGTCAGGATCTGGATTTTTCAGGTATTTATAAACTGAAAATGAAAGGGGGTTAATGTGAATAACGAAAACAGACATCTGATTTATGATGTGGTCAACGATTATTTTTATCACTGGCTGAATGAGATTCATGGTGTCACGGAAATCGCTGTTAACCGACCAGGAGAAATATTTATAAAGGTCAGGGGAAAGTGGCAATGGTATGAACAAAAGATGAGTTACAGTGATTGTCTTTCTTTTGCATCCACACTGGCTGATTTTCATGACGGTGGTTCTGTGACTCCTGAATATCCCCTGCGTTCCGCCACGCTTCCGGGTGGAGAACGTGTTCAGGTTGTGATCCCACCGGCAACAGAAAAAGATACTGTTTCTATAACAATCCGTAAGCCGTCAGGTATTTTTATCAGTCATGACAAATTTATAAAACAGGGATTTTATTCACGCGTCGGTGGTTTAAGTGGTGATTCCATTATGGAAGATAATATTTCTGCTTTAATCACTTCCGGATATTTTGAACGGGTTATACCTGAATCACTGAGTCAGGGGAAAACGATAGTTTTCTGTGGAGGGACGGGGTCTGGTAAAACTACCTTTGCAAATGCCTGTCTGGAATATATACCGCATCATCTGCGGTGTATTTCTATTGAAGATACTGATGAGGCAAAATTCAGATTCCATAAAAACCATGTAAAACTTTACTATCCGGCAGAGGGCGAGAGTAAGGTTATTACCTCAGCGAGTCTTCTGCGTTCCTGTTTTCGTATGAATCCGGACAGGATTCTGATGACAGAAATCAGGGGGGCTGAGGCATGGGATTTTCTGAAAGCATCGAGTTCAGGCCATGCAGGAAACATCACCACCGTTCACGAAAGTAGTCCTGAATCTGCCGTGCTTGGGATTGTTCAGCGATGTTATATGAATCCTGAATGTCAGAATCTACCATTCAATGTCATTTTAAGACGTGTACTGAGTAATATTGATATTATCATGAGTATTAAATACCTTGATGATGAAGATTTTCGGTTCGCTTCCGGTATTTACTACAAACAACTTCATTTTGATGACTATTTCAGAAAACTGAAGGAGTGATTATGTCTTTAAAACTCCCAGATAAAGGCCAGTGGGCTTTTATCGGTCTGGTTATGTGTCTCGTGACATATTATACTGGTTCTGTTGCTGTTTACTTCCTGAACGGAAAAACGCCGCTTTATATATGGAAAAATTTTGATTCCATGCTCCTGTGGCGAATAATAACAGAGAGTAATATACGGACAGATATCAGGTTAACCGCTATCCCCTCTCTTTTATCAGGTATGGTTTCGTCTCTCATCGTGCCTGTTTTTATTATCTGGCAACTGAATAAAACAGATGTTGCTCTTTATGGTGACGCGAAGTTTGCCAGTGATAATGATTTAAGAAAATCGAAACTTCTGAAATGGGAGAAAGAAAACGATACTGATATTCTCGTCGGGGCATATAAAGGTAAATACCTGTGGTATACCGCACCAGATTTTGTATCACTTGGCGCAGGAACCCGCGCAGGTAAAGGTGCCGCCATTGGTATCCCTAATCTTCTGGTCAGAAAACACTCTCTGATTGCGTTAGATCCAAAACAGGAATTGTGGAAAATCACCAGTAAGGTGCGTGAAATACTGCTGGGTAATAAAGTTTATCTGCTCGACCCTTTCAACAGTAAAACACACCAGTTTAATCCCCTTTTCTATATTGATTTAAAAGCGGAGAGTGGGGCTAAGGATCTGCTTAAACTGATTGAAATTCTGTTTCCGTCTTATGGCATGACAGGGGCAGAAGCGCACTTTAATAATCTTGCGGGTCAATACTGGACAGGACTGGCTAAGTTGCTTCATTTCTTTATTAACTATGAGCCGTCCTGGCTTAATGAGTTCGGGCTTAAACCCGTTTTCTCAATCGGTTCTGTCGTCGACTTGTACAGCAATATTGACCGGGAACTGATACTCAGTAAGCGGGAAGAACTGGAGGGAACAAACGGGCTTGATGAAAACGCGTTGTATCATTTGCGCGATGCCCTGACCAAAATCAGGGAATATCACGAAACGGAAGATGAACAGCGTTCAAGCATTGATGGTTCTTTCCGTAAGAAAATGAGCCTGTTTTATCTCCCAACCGTTCGTAAATGTACTGATGGTAATGATTTCGATCTCCGTCAGTTGCGACGGGAAGATATCACTGTTTATGTCGGTGTTAATGCGGAAGATATATCACTGGCTTACGATTTTCTGAACCTGTTTTTCAACTTCGTTGTTGAAGTGACATTGCGTGAAAATCCTGATTTTGATCCCACCCTGAAACATGACTGTCTGATGTTTCTTGATGAGTTCCCTTCGATTGGTTATATGCCAATTATTAAAAAGGGGTCAGGGTATATTGCAGGTTTTAAACTTAAGCTTCTGACAATTTATCAGAATATCAGTCAGCTAAATGAAATCTATGGTATTGAGGGAGCCAAAACGCTGATGAGTGCTCATCCATGCCGTATTATCTATGCTGTCAGCGAAGAGGACGATGCCGCGAAGATATCAGAAAAACTTGGGTATATTACTACTACCTCAAAGAGCACAAGCAAGAGCCGGGGACGCTCAACATCACAGGGCGAATCAGAAAGTGAAGCCCGAAGAGCTCTGGTGCTTCCACAGGAGCTGGGAACGCTGGACTTTAAAGAAGAGTTTATCATCCTGAAGGGAGAGAACCCTGTTAAAGCAGAAAAGGCACTTTATTACCTTGATCCGTATTTTATGGACAGGTTAATGAAGATCAGTCCTAAACTGGCATCATTGACGATGAAACTAAATAAGACGAAAAAAATATTTGGTGTGAAAGGGCTTAAATATCCGTCAAAAGAAAAAATGCTCTCCGTAGGAGAGCTGGAGTCTGAGGTTTTGCTATGAAAAAAATACTTATGATCAGTATTCTTGTCCTCACAGCCTGTTCCTCTCCACCTGAACCGCCACAGGTTGAATGGGAAAAAAGGCCTGAAGTTATGAATACACAAATAATGAACTGGAAACCAACATCCGGTGTTATTAAATCAGATAATATAAATTCCTCATTGAGTAAGGTGTTGCCTGATTTTAAACCAGAAAACCATCTTTACGATGATTCTGTTTTTTATGCCGTTGCCCATTCTGAAAAAATAGTTGTAAGGACATCTTCTTTTGATAGTTACTGGTCTGCGAAATGCTGGCTAAGAAAAAATGGTGCAACAGGTGTTATTGAATATCAGCCACTAAAAAGATGGTTGAATAGTGACTATGTTGAAATTTATCTGTCAAGAATAAATGTTCAGAGGTTACCATGAAAAAGATATGCAAAAGTCTAATCGTAATTTTTACTGTGTCCTGGCTGACAGCACCTGCGTATGCATCTGACCCTTGCGCTTCGGTACTTTGCTTATATGGAAAAGCAGTCGGGCAAGGTGGAGGGAGTGAGTGCAGAAGTGCTGAAAAGGATTTTTTTAATATTCTGAAAAAGAAAAAAGGAAGCATTCGCTGGAGTAAAACTTTTGATGCCCGTAAAGCATTTCTGAATCAGTGTTCAACGGCTGATCCTGCTGCTATATCGAAAATCATGAGTAAGTTTGGTCGTGTCAGAGGTTAATTAAAACCTGATAACCGCGCCAACGGGTATCAGGGATACACATAGAGAAAATAGAATAGTACATAACCTGAATTGAGGTGTAATTAATGAGACTTTTTATCGCTGAAAAACCCGCAGTAGCAAATGATATTGTTAAGGCACTTGGTGGCAACTTTACCCGCCATGATGGCTGGTTTGAAAGTGATAACGCCATTGTGACTAACTGTTTTGGTCATATTATCGAATCACAGCCGCCGGAAAACTATAATCCTGAATACAAAGCCTGGAAGGTTGAAACGCTTCCTTTACGTCTTTATCCCGTGAAGTATCAGCCTGTTGAAAGTGCAGCAAAACAGGTTAAAACGATTCTCGAACTTATCAGACGTGGAGACGTGACTGAAATTGTTCACGCTGGCGATCCTGATGATGAGGGACAGCTACTTGTTGATGAAGTCCTGGAATATGCAGGAAACACAAAACCCGTAAAGCGCGTTCTGATTAACGATAACACGCTTCCGGCAGTGAAAAAGGCACTGGCAAATCTTAAAGATAATCGTGATTTCAAAGGGCTTTACCTTAAGGCGCTGGCGCGTTCAGTTGCTGATGCCGTCTATGGCTTCTCCATGTCGCGTGCTTACACCATTCCTGCAAAAGCCAGAGGATATCAGGGCGTTCTGTCTGTCGGGCGCGTCCAGACTCCCGTTCTTGGCCTGATTGTGAATCGTACCCGTGCTAACCAGAACCATAAATCCAGTTTTTACTACACCATGACCGGAGTCTTTCAGCGTGGTGCCGATGTTCTCAGGGCGAACTGGAAGCCAGGGCAATTTGCTCCGCTGACAGACCGTAAATTACTTGATAAAGCGTGGGCAGACGGAACGGCAGCATCCCTTGCAGGAAAACCGGCTACAGTTGAAGCGGCAGCAACTGATGATAAAAAAACGGCTGCGCCGTTGCCGTTTAACCTGGTCAGACTCCAGCAATACATGAACAAAAAGTTCAAAATGACGGCACAAAAAACGCTGGATATTACGCAACAATTACGTGAAAAATATAAAGCGATTACTTATAACCGCTCTGATTGCTCATATCTTTCTGATGAACAATTCAGCGAAGCGCCGCAGGTTATCGATGCCCTGAAATCAGTCTTTCCTCAGTCGCTGGATATTGATTCTGCACGTAAAAGCAAAGCGTTTAACAGTGCAAAGGTGACTGCACATACTGCGATAATCCCGACCGCCAGTGTGCCAGATGTTAACGCACTCAGCACCGACGAGCGCAATGTTTACCTGGCGATCGCACAACACTATCTTGTTCAGTTCATGCCTGAAAAAGCATACCAGGAAGTATCGGTTGCCATTCAGTGTGGTGATGAGTCGTTCTATGCCCGTGCCAGAAAAACAACTGACAGCGGATTTGAGGCGTTTCTTGGCGCGGAAACCACAGACGAAGGTGAATCAGAAGATAATGATGATTCCGCTTTTGAACTGCTCTGTAAAATTCGCACAGGAGAAACACTGACGACAAAAGAAGTTATTGTTAATGAGAAGAAAACAACACCGCCGCCGTTATTCACCGAAGCCTCCTTGCTTGCTGCGCTTGTTCGTGTCGCGGATTTTGTCACTGATCCAACAATTAAAAAATTGTTGAAGGATAAGGATAAAGACAAAAAAGATGAACATGGTGGCATTGGTACGCCAGCTACCCGCGCAGCCATTCTGGAAACGCTGAAGAAAAGAAACTATATCACGCTGGAAAAAGGGAAACTTATTCCTACTGATACCGGATATGCGCTTATTGATGCCCTGCCTGGTATAGCGGTTAATCCTGATATGACAGCATTATGGTCTGAAAAGCAGGCTGCCATAGAAAATGGCGACCTGACGGTTGAACAGTTTATTAATGATCTGTACGGTGAACTAACAGGCATGATTTCTGATGTTGACCTGGGCGAGATGAAGATTGAACCCGCTGCGCCGGCAGGGCAGTTTCAACGCCTGGACTCTCCCTGCCCTTCCTGTGGTAAACATATTGTTATCAGGCCGAAAGGTTATTTCTGTACCGGATGTGAATTTAAAATCTGGAGTGAGTTTTCTGGTAAGAAAATCACCCAGGCACAGGCCGAAAAACTGGTTAAATCAGGGAAAACTGATTTGATTAAGGGATTTAAAAAGAAAAGTGGTGGAACGTATGATACAGTTCTTGTCCTTGAGGATAAGAAAACAGGGAAGCTGGGTTTTCCGGTAAGGGCTAAGAAGTGAAAACAAAGCAGGAATGGCTTTTTCAGTTAAGAAAATGTACATCAAGAGATACTCTTGAAAAAGTTATTGAGATTAACCGTTACAAGCTGCCTTTATCAGAATCAGAGGCATTTTATTCTGCCGCAGACCATCGCCGCGCAGAACTGGTTATGAATAAACTTTATGATAAGGTTCCTTCCGGCGTCTGGAAGTACGTCCACTAAACAAGAGGATTAATTATGAGCAAACTGACTAAAGAAGATGAATACGGCATTATCAGCCGGACTATGATGAATATTCGTTCATTGCGTGTGTTTGCCCGTGAGATTGATTTTGAGCAGTTGCTCGAAATGCAGGAAAAGCTCAACGTTGTTATTGAAGAACGTCGTGAAGATGCTGAACGTGAAGCGGTTGAACGAGCAGAGCGTGAACGGAAACGTCAGGAACTGCTTCAGTTAATCGCCGGAGAGGGTTTCTCACCGGAAGAACTGCTTGGTCTGTCCGAAGAAGCACCAAAATCACGTAAAAAAACGTTACCAAAAGCGCCCCCCAAGTATCAATTTGAAGAAAATGGTGAAACGAAATACTGGTCTGGTCGTGGACGTGCGCCAAAACCGATTAATGAAGCGTTGAAAGCCGGGCGTTCTATTGATGAATTTCTCATCCCAAACGATACTTTCAACTGAACTGAAAACCTCCAAGATATAATTCAAAAAATCTGAATGTCTTTTAGGTGCGTTCTCCGTCAAACACATAAGGTATGATTGTATGGACCCAATTACCGCTGAAATATTAAGAATAGGCATAAGTGAATCAGCCAAACTTATCTTTCAAAAAGTTCTTTCAAAAAATTGGATGAAAGAATATACAGGAGGACGCTCTATTGTAGAGCAGTTATTATCACTGGATATTCAGAGTGATTACATCGTGAAACATATATCTAGAGCTATGAAAATGAGGACAATACATAGTTCTGAAAATGATGTAATGCTTAATTCAATATATCATCCATTGACTATACATAGAGAAGGTAAAAATATCAAGGTGGATGATAAATTCCTTTTATCTGATAACAACATAACAAATATAATAGGGTTTGCTGGGCAAGGGAAAAGTACGATTCTGAGAAAAATCCTTTTAGAGTCCATAAAGAATGGAGATAAAATACCATTCTTCATGGAGTTGCGTAAAATAGAGGCAAAAGGAATAGAAAATTCTCTCTTGTCTATTATTGAAGAGTTGGGAATCAAAACAGATAAAAAATCACTTAATTCATTGTTAAGTAGCGGAAATATATTGCTATTACTTGATGGTTTTGATGAAATATCATCAAAAATGAGAATGGATATTCTTAGTGAAATAATTTCATTAAATCGTCGTCACGGCGTCCAAATAATAACAACCAGCAGAGGTGGTACAGAAATATGTACAGAATCTAACATAATAAATTATACAGTAAATAAAATAAAAAGATCAGACATTATGTCTATGCTTAAAAAGTTGAGTGAGTCACAAGAAGTTGAAGAAGACACGCTACAACAAATATTTCATATGTTAAAAGGAAACACCAGCCTGGTCGAGACAATGAACTGTCCATTGCTTGTCACGCTGTTTTATATTTGTTATCCACATTTGGACTCAATCCCTGATAGTGCAACAGAATTCTACTCTAAATTATTCACTACATTATATTTTAGGCACGATAAAGTAAAGAACTACAAACGAGAAAGGAAAAGTGATATTCCTCCCCCGGAAGCATTCAACGTTTTTTGTGCCCTTTGTTTCAAATCCATTTATGATAACAAGCAAGATTTTACTGAGCTTTCATTATTTGAATATACAAAACAATCACTTGCGTTGTGCGGAGCCAATGAGGCAAGGCCGGAAGATATAGCATATGACTTTGTGGATATCACATGTTTAATCCAAAGGGATGGTTATGATAGATATGTCTTCCTCCATAAATCGATACAGGAATATCATGCTGCTGAGTATGTTAAGTCACTATCGTTAGAAAAGAAGAGACAATTTATGGGTGCTATTCTTGAAAGTATCCAAAATGAACCGAAATTATCAGCAACAGCAAGATATCTATATGAAATAGATAAAGAAAATACATATGAGTTAATATGTAAACCTTTATGTGAAAGATATGGAATAGATAAATATAAAGATAACGAAGAATTTTATGTTGAAAAGTTATACACTGAACTCATGGAAGGAGTTGTTTATCAGTTGCATAGTTTTCCAGATAATGTAAAAAAAGAAGAACTCTCTTCTGAGGAAATATTTCATAGAGGAATTTCATCTATTGGTCCGTTTAACTCATCAATAAGTCCTCTATTTATTTTTTCAAGTCACTATAAAGGTGAACAAATAAATTTATATACAGATCTTCTAATAAAAGAAGCCATAAAAAAAGAATATCTTGAAGCCTTGTTTAATATGAGTGGTATTATTTATAGTATAGATAGTATTGAACCTGATAATAAATTAACAAAAAAAATGTATTATGCAAAATTATCTGATGTTGTTGATAGGCTAAATAAAAAAGAATATATAAAGAAAATGATTATGGAAATAACTTCAGCATTGCATTATGATGTTTTTAGCTCTAACAAAGCATTAATAGAGAGAAAAAACAATGCGTTAAGTGATATATTTGGTCTCTAGACAAGTCATTTTAAATTAAAATATTCAGCCCTTTTTTATTAGAGGGCTGTTTTATGGGGGCTGCAGTGTTGAAAAAGTTATGTCTGAATATTGAATGCGGCGATTTCGAGCAGCATTTCATCGAAAGTTTCATGGTGTTCCCCGATGCTCTCTATTAAATTTTCGCGTTCAACTCCTCCTGAAAATAGCTGATTTCACGCAGCACACTGCCGCTACTGCATCCATCAAAAAAGCTGACAATCTTTTTCTATCCTTTTCTTGCTCACATCAAATTCAATTACTCTCAAACCATGCTATGGAAGTACTGAATCTCCATTCAACTAAGAAACGTTTATGGCTCACTAGGAAAATATAGTTTCATCAGTCTTTCTTTTTCGGAGTTAAACTCAGCGTCAAAATCAACTTCGTACTCCAGCTCAGATTGCAGCTCATGCAGGGCTTTAACCAAGATCCACGCGCTATAATGGATGAAAGGATTCATGCCAACCACATTACCAGCGGTAATGTCAGTCACTGTTTCTACGGCCAATATCGCTTCAATCTTCTTTTCAACGACTGTAACATCCCAATCAGATACAAACAGCAGAAGCGCTGCAAATGCCATCAGTGGATTGCTACTCCTCAGAGCGTTGGTTGTGTATCCTAACAGTACACGTAGCCGTGGATGAGTACTTCTAACCAGTGATGCAACTTGTGTTGCCAACTGATATTTTTCAGAAAGGATTGACCTATCAAATGTGGACGTCCCCGAGTCCTTCACAATAATGCTTTTAGCTTTAGTGACAACCCCTTTAAGTCTTATCCCCCATAGTTCGGGATTATCCCGATGATCTAAAGCCAACTCGGGAAACTTGAAGTAAAGCGACTGGTAGACTTCATTATCAATATCAAACCAACTATTCTCAGTTTCACTGACATCAACAATGTATTGCTCTCTATTTCTTTTGTTTCTTATCAGAGAAGCTCTGGCAATCTGCACGATATGTGGATTCAGATTGAAGATAAACGAACCTTGCTCACGCAAGTCTAGGAACCACTGTCGCATGTTCCGAATGTCTTGCTGAGAGAATATATTGGCTTCAATCCCGGCACAGACCATTAAGCCGATCAGTTGCGTGGCTTCAGAGCCAGAACGCATGAAATCAACACGCCCGTCGTTAGCAACGACATTTAGCTTGTCTGAACCAGTGTAAAAATCACAGAAAGGAAGATGAGTATCTTTTCCCATGCTGTCGCGAAATGCAAAATGAGCCTGCTTTACAACATTGCCTTTCGACTGCGATTTAGCTTCTGCAACATAATGGCCACCAGAAACATTGCAGGCTGGGCATTCAATATCTGCTTTTACAAAGTCCCGGAAACTCAGCGCTGAATCGGCATTATTTTCATCAAAAAGATTTTTCAACTGCCTGGCATCAAGTTCACGCTTGAACGTTTTGGAGTAGGCCGTAATCGTCATTAGAAGTCCTCATTTATGAGAAAGCGTATTTTATCATATTGCCATTCCTTGGAGTTAAACGGCATATAGCGTGGGAGTGCGTCCTATTACTATAGATAGTTCTGTTCAAAACAGGCTAAAAAAGCGTCCTAACAATGTTAAAGCTACGCGATAAACCTCTTCTTTGTGAAATCTCGTGTGTAATTCCTTTGACAAAATCTCAGATTTCACGTAGCGCACCACCGCTACTGCATCCATCAAAAAAACTGACAGCTTTTTTAATCATCTTGTGTGACTCAACTTACTGAAAAAACGGGATTCATGATAATGCCGGTAACGGCATCGTTCTGTTGGCCAACGCGATCAGCAGTATTGGCCGCAACAAAAAATGAAAGAAAAATCCCTCAAATGAAGGGGAAAAAACGGAAGTACAACTGAACAACAGGCACAAAAAAACCCGACTGGTAATCGGGCTTTTTTGTGTTTTCCAGCCTTGAGTTGGTGGCTCTGACCGGAGAAGGTTACTATACACCTAACGTTTACATTTTATTCACTATGGTGCTGTAAAGCAACTAAATGTGGTTAAGGAACCACATTTAGTTGTGTAACGGGTGTTTTGTGTAGCGTATAATCAGTCAGTTAGTCATGTAGTTGACTTGCAATCCTGCTCTTCCCGTATCTGCGGGTATGAACGATTTTAAAGTCCTGCTGGATAAACAGGTGGTGCTGTATTCGGGGAGGAGGTCACTCTACACCTAACAATGCGAGAGAGCCGTTGTGACAGGCAGTGTATGAGTAAGCAACGGTGATTTCCTCCAGTTTTACTGGAGAAACGGATGATTAATTTGTTAATCATCGTTCTCAGGGCTGTGGTCGCCGTTGCAAACGCGCTGATTGCAATTCTGGAACTGATTCGCCAGTTCATCGATGAAACGTAACTAAGGGCAGGAAGTGCACCGCTTCCTGCCCTTTAACGTACCGTGATATTTCTTCAAAGAGCTTACTAATATTTCTATCTAATCAACTTTAATAAAAACAAATCACGTTCGTAACGGCTGGGTATCGATCACGTAAATATGGTATTGATATTTGGATAGGTAATTTTAATCATATAATCAAAAAGGATATTGAATTGACATTCCTTGTAAGAAATGTGCTACCTCAAATAGCATTAACGATAATGATGTGGAATGCCATAATAATGGTTCATCTGATAGCCATACAACATCTTGCACTTACACAGCCACTTTCAATTGCTGTCACTGAGAATATAAAATGATGTTATTGCTGCACACTGATGAATTAGATGATGCTGGAGAAGGATTGGATTTTTAGATTATATTCAGTTAGGCATGCACGATATTTTCTAAGGCCGCTTTGCGGCCTTTCTTTATGCCTGCCAGATAACTGGACGTTCAGGTGGTTTTTCAATCATTATTCCGGATTGTTTAGGATTTTATTAACCATTTTAAGTGCACTGTACTGGAGGTTATTAGACTGGCCCCCTGAATCTCCAGACAACCAATATCACTTAAATAAGTGATAGTCTTAATACTAGTTTTTAGACTAGTCATTGGAGAACAGATGATTGATGTCTTAGGGCCGGAGAAACGCAGACGGCGTACCACACAGGAAAAGATCGCAATTGTTC
>SKES01000324.1_pt1 | contig 46673 bp, 45 predicted proteins | sample 4826851 | NCBI WGS metagenome assembly SKES01 (sample SAMN11008803, study PRJNA524170) | human gut metagenome | biome: Human fecal sample; material: Feces; isolation source: fecal sample from pouch patient p52 | host: Homo sapiens | place: Israel: Tel-Aviv | collected 2016-09-04 | reverse complement strand
GGTTGTGATGGCGCTGAACTGCCTCGCCCACCGCAAGTAAAAGAAAAAAATAGGATAAGCAAGCCGCCCGGGAGGATCTGCGGATCTTCCCGGGCGGTTTTTTTCACAGGCGCAGACGGCGCCGCTTTTGCCGGATTCATCCCCGGGCGTCCTGCCGGGTGGTGTGGAAGTACTCCTTGGGGGTCATGCCATATTCCTTTTTAAAGGCGCGGAAAAAGTGGTTGTAACCGCCAAAGCCGCTGGTCTTGTACACCTCGGTGATGGGCAGCCCCTGCTCGATGAGGGTGCAGCAGCGGTCTAACCGCGCCTTTACGATATAGCGGTGCACCGTCTGCCCGGTCTGGCGTTTGAATTCCCGGGCAATATGTTCCCGGGAGACGAAAAACTCCTTTTCCAGCCGCTCCAGCGTCAGTTCCTCGGTAAGGTGCGCCTGAATAAACAAAAACACCTCGTCCAGCATCAGGTGGTGGCGGCTGACCGATGCGGTGTGGAACTCCGCATGGATGCAGGCACGCAGCGCCAGCACCACAAGCATTTGCAAAATACCGTGCTCGAACACCGCTGCACCGAACTGAGTGCGCTCCTGCGGGAGCATCAGCAGCTTCCGGGCAAGGTTTTTCAGCAGCATATAGATCTGGCTGTCCGGGCGCACAGCCACCTGCCGGAAGGGCACCACGTTGAAGCTTTTTTCAAGGTCGGTATCTGCGTCCGAAAGCTGCGCCAGCGTCTGGGGGGACAGCTGCACCCGAATAAGTTCCAGCGGGCCGTAAGCACCGGCGTATTCCAGTCTGCCGCCCTGACCGGGCTTGAAGATGATGAGATTCTGCTGCTGTGCAGGCAGCACCACCTCGCTGCACCGGAACACACCGCTGCCCCGCATGACCAGAAACAAATCATAATACGCGCCGGAATAAAATTCCCGGACGGCACTCTGCTCAAAAAGATAACGCTTGGCTGTATAATTCACCAAAAAGTCCTCCATGAAACTGTCATGTGTAACAGATTGTTGTACACAACAGAAAAGTACAACTGTTATAATTGCATAATACATCAATTTGCGATAGTTTTCAATCATTTTTTGGATATGTATTGATGAAAAATTAACGTATAATGCAAACGTAGAAAAGAGACTTGTGCGAAAAGTCTCGTGGTTTCACTGTTTTTAAGGAGGATAAAACACAATGGACCAGAAAAAGACCATCCGACCCTTCTCCATGAAGGACAAGATCGGTTATACGCTGGGCGATCTGGGCTGCTGTTTCACCGAGCAGTACCGTGCCATGTATCTGTCGATCTTCTACACCCTGATCCTGCAGGTCAACCCCTTCCACGTGGGTATCCTGCTGCTGATCACCAAGATCTGGGACGCCGTGAATGACCCCATCATCGGTGCCATGGTGGACTCCCGCAAGGCCACCAAGGGCGGCAAGTTCATCCCGTGGATCCGCGCCTTCTCCTTCCCCATGGCAGTGCTGTGCATACTTGGCTTTGTCAATGTAGGCAATATCAACTACGGCCTGCGTCTGGCCTACATGTTCGTCACCTACGTTCTGTACGAGGCGCTGTACACCTGCGTCAACGTGCCTTTCGGTACTCTGTCCAGCGTGATGACCGATGATGTCAGCCAGCGCACCGCACTGTCCCGCTACCGCAGCCTTGGCGGCACCATCTTCATGACCGTCATGGTCATGATCGGCCCCCTGTTCCTGTATGTGGACAACAAGCCCGTGGCTGGCCGCTTCCTGATGCTGGCCTGCATCTGCGCTATGCTGGGCCTGCTGTGCCTGCAGATCACCTGCGTGTGGTGCAAGGAGCGCGTGGAAGTGCCTGAGCGTCCGCAGGGCGAAAAGCTGAACTACCTGCACGTGCTCAAGGAGATCTCTCACAATAAGGCTCTGCTGGGCGTTATGTTCTTCAGCCTGACCGGCATGATCGGTGCTTCCGTGGTCAACGGTCTGAACACCTACCTGTATAAGGACTTCTTCGGCAATGTTAAAATTCAGGCTGTCTCCGGCATGCTGAGCGTGCTGTACGCGGTGCTGTCCTTTGCCATCACCCAGCCTCTGGCCAACAAGTTCGGCAAGAAGGAGTGGTGCTGCATGGGCGCCGGCTTTGCCGCCATCGTGTTCGGCATCCTGTTCTTCTTCCCCGTCCACAACCCCGTGGCCTTCATCGTCATCAACGGTATCTGCTATCTGGGCGCTTCCGGTATGCAGGTGCTGATCTGGGCCATGGTCAACGACGCCATCGACTACCATGAGCTGCAGACCGGCGAGCGCAACGAGGGCATCGTCTACTCCACCTACTCCTTCTTCCGCAAGCTTGCAAGCGCCATTTCCGGCAGCCTGTCCAGCTTTGTGCTGGGTGCCATCGGCTACAACGTTACCGCAGGCGCTGTGCAGACCGCAGGCGTTGTGAACGCCATCTGGAAGAGCTACACCGGCATCTACTTCCTGGGCTACGGCATTGCAGTTGCCATCCTGTTCTTCGTCTACCCCCTGACCAAGCAGAAGACTGCCGAGATGCTGACCGAGCTGAAGGCTCGCCGCGCCGCAAAGGAGAGCAAGTAAACCATGAAGATCTTACAGGTTCAGTTTAAAAACCGCAATGGCCACACCCTGCGCGGCATCGTGACCCTGCCCGACACCGAGGGCAAGGTACCCTTTGTGGTGCATCTGCACGGCTTTGCCGGCAGCTGCAGCGGCTACAAGTCCATGTACACCCATCTGTCCCGCGCTCTGGCAGCGCAGGGCATCGGCAGCGCCCGGTTCGATTTCTACGGCAACGGCGAGAGCGACGGCGAGTTCGAGGATATGAGCTTCGACGGCCTGCACACCGATGCACAGGATATCTTTGCATGGGCCGCTGAGCAGCCCTATGTGGACAGCGAAAAGCTGTTCCTCTCCGGCCAGAGCATGGGCGGCTACATCGCCGCCTCCTGCGCACCGGTCATCCAGCCCCACGGCCTGATTTTGCTGTGCCCGGGCGCCGGGATGTGGTTTGGCTGCGCACAGCGCGCCGACGGCGTTGTGCAGACCGGCAAGGACTACACCGACATGGAGGGTCTGTGCTACAAGATGGCCTTTAACTACGAGATGGCCAAGCACCCCGACCCCTTTACCGAGGCCAAGGGCTACAACGGCCCGGTGCTGCTGCTGCGCGCCGATGATGACCGTCTGGTGGACGAGGGCACCTGCAGCCGTTACGCACAGGTGTACACCGCACCCGAGGTGGACACCATTGCAGGCGGCGGCCACAACTTTGCCACGCTGGCAGCCCGTGCCGCCGTGGAGGAAAAGACCGCAGCATTCATCAAAGCAAATCTGTAAAGCAAAGCATATCTGCAAGGAGGCTTTTATATGCAAAACGTAATTCTGCAGCCCATCGAGGTGGGCGGACAGACCTTTAAAAACCGCATCATGTTCCCCCCGCTGACCACCGGCTACGAGAAAAACGGCATGATCAGCGAGCAGGACATGGGCTTCTACACCCGTCTGGCAAAGGGCGGTGTGGGCTACATCGTTATGGGCGATGTGGCACCCATCAACAGCTTTTCTCCCACCCCCAAGCTGTTTGACGACAGCCAGATCCCTGCCTTCAAGGCACTGGCCGACAGCGTGCACGCCTACGGCACCAAGCTGGGCATCCAGATCTTCCACCCGGAGTACGATGTGGACGCCATCAACAACCTGTTTATGCAGAAGAAGTTTGACGAGATGCGTCAGCGCCTGCACCACGACATGATGTTCTTTACCGATGAGGCCAGCGAGGAGATGCTGATGGCTATCATCGATAAGATGTGTGCCTGCGCAGTGCGTGCACAGAAGGCCGGTGTGGACGTCATCCAGATCCACGGCGACCGCCTGAACGGCTGCCTGTGCTCCACCCGCATGAACCACCGCACCGATAAGTTCGGCGGCAGTCTGGAGAACCGCGTCCGCTTTGCCCGCATGCTGACCCGCGCCATCCGCAAGGCTGTGCCGGATATGGTCATCGACTACAAGCTGTCCATCGTCACCCCGCAGCGCGGCAAGGGCGGCATTGACGAAGCCGACGCCGTGCAGTTTGCCCAGTGGCTGGTAGAGGACGGCGTGGATATGTTCCACGTTGCCCAGGCCAACCACACCGGCAACATGGCCGACACCATTCCTCCCATGGGCGTGCAGCCCTACGGCTTCTTTGTCAAGATCGCCGGCGACATCAAAAAGGCCGTCAATGTGCCGGTCAGCGCCGTGGGTCGTATCGTGGATGCCGAAATGGCTGAGCGCGTCATCGAGAGCGGCATGGCTGATATCGTTGCCATGGGTCGCCCGCTGCTGGCAGACCCCGACTGGGGTGCAAAGATCGCTGCCGGTAAGGCCTGCGATATCCGCCGCTGCATCAGCTGCAACAAGGGCTGCACCGATGCCATTCAGAACCGTCAGTTCCTCTCCTGCGTGCTGAACGCAGAGAACGGCTACGAGAACACCCGCAGCATCCAGCCCGCAGCGCAGAAAAAGAAGATCGCCGTCCTCGGCGGCGGCCCTGCCGGTCTGGAAGCCGCCCGTGTGGCAGCGCTGCGCGGCCATGACGTGACCCTGTTTGAAAAGACCACCACTCTGGGCGGCCAGCTGAACATTGCCTGCGTACCTCCCCGCAAGGAGGAGATGCGCCGCGCCGCACAGGACCTGATCCACGCAGTCTGCAACGCCGGTGTGCACCTGTGCATGGGTCAGACCCGCACCGCAGAGCAGCTGAAGGATGCCGGTTTTGAGGCCGTCATCAACGCTGTGGGCGCACACAGCGCTGCACCCCGCATCCCCGGCATCGACAGCGTGAATGTGGCCGATGCATGGAAGGTGCTGGCCGGTGAGCAGCAGGTGTATGGCACGGTGGCTGTCATTGGCGGCGGCATGGTAGGCTGCGAGACCGCAGAGTATCTGGCTGCCCGCGGCTGCAAGGTGTCCGTCATTGAGATGATGGACAAGATCGCCGCAGGCGAGAGCACCACCATTCTGCCCACCCTGCTGGAAAACTATAAGACCTACGGCGTGGAGCAGTACCCCAGCCACAAGGTCAAGGAGTTCCGCATGGACGCCGTCGTCTGCGAGAACAAGGACGGCGCAGAGGTGACCATCCCCTGCGATCACATCGTGCTGGCTATGGGCGCACGCTCCAACGAATTTGACGCTGCTGCGCTGGAAGCTGCCAGCATCCCGGTGTATTCCATTGGCGATGCCGCCGGCAAGGCTGCGGATATCTCCAACGCCATCCGCACCGGCTACGATACCGCCTGCCAGCTGTAAAACAAAAATATCGTTCTATTTGTGGGTCGGAAACGCCTGTGGGCGCTTCTGACCCACTTTTTTTACCCTCCCAGGCAAAGGCCGTCAGGGTTTTGCCTCGCCCTCTCAGGCGCTCCCGCGCCAGCTCTCCCAAGGGGAGAGCAGCGGACACGCCCGGAAACTTTACGGGTCAGCCGGGAACTGTACCGCCACCGCTTAAGCCTTCACCCACCGGGGGAAGGTGGCGCGTAGCGCCGGATGAGGGGCAGCACCAGCTCCCCCGAAGGGGTAGCCTAAAGCCCATTGCTAAAGTATTAGGCATCATGAGGAGACTTTCGGCAGTGCTCTTGGCTCTCCCTTTGAGGAAAGACTTCCACCCGCTCCGGGGGAAGATGTCGCGGAGCGCATTCAAAATCATCCCACATAAAAAGGCTGCTGCACAAAACCCTGTGCAGCAGCCTTAAATATTTTACGTTTACAACAGATCAGATGCTGAACTGCACGGCGCAGAAGGCGGCATAGATGCACAGCAGAGCGATGCCCTGCGGGCGGCTGAGCCTGCCTTTGATGAGGGCCGGCACCGTCAGCAGCAGCATCACGGCAAACATCACCGGGAACTCCAGCACCAGCGATGCGTTGTGTCCGAACAGCATGGAGTTCTGCGGGATGGTAAAGGGTGCCACCACTGCGGAAACACCGCTCACCAGCACCAGATTGAACACGTTTGCGCCGATGACATTGCCCAGAGACAGCGCACCGTGGCCCTTGGCCAGCGAGGTGATGGCCGTGACCAGCTCCGGCAGCGAGGTGCCCAGCGCCACAAAGGTGAGCGCGATCACCGACTCCGGCACGCCCAGTGCCTGCGCGATCAGTGTGCCGTTATCCACCAGCAGGTTCGCGCCCACGGCAATGAGCACCGCGCCCACGGCCAGCAGACCCAGCTCCTTGGCAAGGGCTCCATTTTCATCGGTCTCCTCCGCTTCTTCCGGGGCGGGGGCATTTTTCATAGCCAGCACGTTGCACACGATGTAAGCCACGAACATGGCCAGCAGGATCAGGCCCACCGGGCGGGTGAAGGAGCCGGTGGTGTAGGCCACACCGGCATAGAAAGCGGCAGCCACAAAGAAGAAGGCCACAGGGGTGCGTAGGCTCTTGGGGTCAACCTTGCCCGGGCGCACCGCAATGGTGATGGCGGCGATCAGTGCAGCGTTGCAGATGACCGAGCCGATGGCGTTGCCGTAGGCGATCTCGCCGTGACCGGTGAGGGCAGAGGTGGTGGACACCATGACCTCCGGCAGGGTGGTACCGATGGACACCACCGTGGCACCGATGAGCAGCTCCGGCACATGGAAGCGGCGGGCGATGCCGGTGGCACCGTCCACAAACCAGTCGCCGCCCTTGATCAGGCACAGCAGACCCACGATAAATAACAGAACAGGGATCAGCATAATATCTCTCCTTTTTAATAATAACGGCAGAGGCACAAAAAAAGACCTTTATCACATTCAGCCCAAAACGGGAAAATGTGATAAAAGTCTCAAGCATCCGGTACTGCATCGGGTATTTCTACCGGGGGTGTCGCTGCAGCACAGCGCACCCGTTTTTCAACTAAAGTACGCCCCTTACTCCCTTTTATCCAGAGAATATTATACCTGTTTTCCAGCAAAAGCGCAAGGGAAAATAGCAGTACATGGACTGTACTGTGGTGTAGACATCATACTTTGAGAACATAATCAGCCTTTCTTCGCGTACTTTGCACGCAGTTCATTCACGACCTGCTGATAGCTGGCCTGACCGCTGCCAATGCGGTCAAGGTTGCTGCGTGTATCTTTACTGATAGTCATGCCCTCAATGGCAAAGGTGCCATACACATTGCGGAGGTTGCTCTTGTGCTGGGCAGGGGTAGTGTACTTGACACTCATGGTTTGGCCTGCCCTCCTTCTGATTTACATGATACTATATAAAGTTTATCGTGTATGTGTCCTATTGTCAATCTATAACTTGATGCCAAATGTAAAAAGCGCAGCTTTCATTCTTTCCGAGTAGAAGTTGCGCTTTTACGTTACATCGTATTTTATTGTAAATTAGGATGCGATACATCTGAACCCCATGTGAGTTGCATCTCAAGGGCCTGTAGCTCACTTGTCCGCCAACCATATTACGCCCCAAACTGCATCATCTTGAAAATCAGCGGCTTGGAAAGCATACTTGCGAGAGAGAAAGGTCGTTGGGATGGCAGAATATTTTATATAGACGAATATGCGTTGATTTTCCTTTTCTCACGGTGTGCAAGGTGTGCACAAAAGCGAGACTGTTGGGAGCACGAGCTGTGCATACTCCAAGGGCTTATTATACAGCAGCCAGTCCAGCTCTGCCCGCTGTGCAGGGGCGTTGCCGTATTCGTTCTCAATGGCTATGCAGTCGATGGCAAGAGTGATTTCATCCTCGAACCGGGCTTCCACCCGGTTGGTGTCCATGTTGTAGCGGCAGGAAAGCAGTTGCATCATAGTAAGATCCTCCTAGACTTGATTTTTTGGTGTGCGGCCACTCAAACCAATGCCGTCAAGCCGGTGAGGATAGGGCGATTTTATTTGTCGGAGAGTAAGTGCACGGTTTCTGCACGGATTTTGCACGGTTTCAAAACGTGCAAAAGGTGCTTTTCGCTGCAAAATCTGACAAAGGATGCAGAAATTACTGGGTGAAAAATCACGTTGTTTTGATTAAAAATGACGGTGAATCGAAACTTCCATAAATTGAGACGAACCGGCGGCTTGCTCTCTTAATCAGTGGGCCCAGGGTTCGAGTCCCTGGAGGTGCACCACAACAACAAAATCCGAACTTTTTTCCGATAGGAGAAGGGTTCGGATTTTTTGTGTTTTTCGGAAAACAGAATGAATCCATTGCTTCCATCGAAAAATGTCCCAGACCTTATCATAAGAAAGCACGACAGACCACTGTGAGAGTGCCGTAAGGCGGAAAGGACACAAACATGAAGTACGATGAAAGAGCTTGCAAATTCAACATGGACACCGGCTGCGTGGAGCTGCTGCTCCGGGATGGGAGAATGATCTCCATTGACTGCACCGGGGTCGAGGATGAATTGGACGTGACCATGGCGCAGAGGACGGAACTGGACTACCTCATCTACAACGATCCGCTGGGCTATGCGGATTTGATTCTGAACGGCGACCCGAAGGAATATTTGAAAAATGTGTCCGGTAGTCGTACACTAGAAAATTAAAAAGTAATTGTCTGTCGAACAAAAATATTCGGCAGACAATTTTTTTCATAGATTTAGAAGTACTGTCAGTTCCAACCATACAAAAACGTTGGGTTCAACAGGTGAATCTTTGCACCGGAAAAATCAAGGATCCTCTCATCGCGCATCCGGCACAGCTCACGGGAAAGAGCACTGCGGTCCACACAGAGGAAATCTGCCAGTTCTGTCCGGGTGTAGGGCAGACTGTAACAGCCTTTTTCATCGGGTGTCAAGGTTTGAAGATAAATCTTCAGCCGATCCCGCAGACGCTTCTGGGCAAGAATACGCACCTTTGTATTGAAGAACAGAAGCTGCTGCGCCATATCCTGCATCAGATTAGCGGTCACCTGCATCCGACAGGGGCAGGTCATGGTCTGCTGGGACATGAGCGCACTGAAATCCAACCGGAGCACCGTACAGTCTGAGTCGGCCCGCAGGCAGACCGGACTGGTACTCCAGCCGGTACAGGCCAGTTCGGCCCCGAAAATCTGCCCACTTGCCAGCCGGCAGATGCTGATCTGATTGCCATTTTCATCATACAGAAACTCTTCTACTGTGCCATCCAGCAGGATGCCTGTATTGTGGCTCTGCTCACCCAGCTCGACGATGTGCGCACCACGAGGATATTCACGGACAGTCGCATTCAAGCAACGAAGGACTTCCCTATATTTTCGTGGCTGGATGCCGTTGAACATGCCGCATTGCTGTAAAATTGAATAATATTGCTCCATCTTAAAATTTACTTTGCCGTTGCCATAACAACGGACACTCCGAGGTAGTTGTGTTAAACTCTTGGTTAGAGATGTCTAATTAAAAGGCATCATTATTATACGGTATAAAGTTTGAAATGTCAAACCCTATAACGTTCAGGGTTGATATCGAAGGAGTGACACAATGCTTTCGTTGGGAATGGATATCGGTACATCAACGGTCAAGTTGGTGCTGTTGAAAAATCAAGAAATTGAAAAGCAGTGGATGGCGGTGCATCACGGCAACCCTTTTGTCTGCCTGAAAAAGGGTCTTTCCACGTTGGAACTGGCGATGGATACTCCGTTTTCACTCTGTGTGACCGGAAGCAACACGGAGGCTCTGCTGGAGCAAGATTCAGCCATTCCCTCTTTAGGCGATATCCCAGCTATCGTCGAGGGTGTGCGCTGGATCATTCCGCAGGTGGGTTCGGTCATTGAAATTGGCAGTCAGGGTGCGCGGTTCATCACGGAAGTCCAGAGCCGGACCCCGCAGTTTGCGGCCAACGAGCATTGCGCAGGCGGTACCGGTTCCTTTTTTGAGGATCAGATGTCCCGTGTGGGCTGCAAGCTGGAGAATTATTCTGCGCTGGTTGAGCAGGCGCAGAGCGTCCCGCGGCTTTCCGGACGCTGCGCAGTGTTTGCCAAAACGGATATCATTCACCGCCAGCAGGAAGGCGTTTCCACACCGGACATTCTGCTGGGATTGTGCTATGCAATGATCCGCAACTACAAGGCGACCATTGTACGGCGGCTGCCGGTCTGCAAACCGGTGGTATTCTGCGGCGGCGTGACCTGCAACTCCGGTGTGATACGGGCTATCCGGGATGTGTTCGGCCTGACCGAAGAGGAACTGATCGTCCCGGAAGAAGCGCGTTTTGAAGCGGCCATCGGTGCGGCGTGCAAAGCGGAAGGTGCATTTACACTGGCGCAGCTGGATGCGTTGCTGAACAATGCAATGACAGCACACTCAACGACAACCGGGCTTCCCAGACTGGAACTGCGCCCCGGCACGAGCCTTGCGGAGCCAAACGCTACCAAGATCATTCCAGAAAGTGGCTGCGCATTGGGCATCGACATCGGTTCTACCAGTACCGATCTTGTTCTGGTCGGTGCTGACGGTGAACTGGTAGACTTTCAATATCTGCGCACCGCAGGTAACCCGGAAGGAGCTGTCCGCAAGGGGCTGGCCAGCATTCGGGAACGGTTCGGTGCGGTGCGCTTTACGGCGGTGGGCGTGACTGGCTCCGGGCGGGAGCGTGTCGGCAAGCGCATCGGTGCCGATGCCGTGCGGGATGAGATCACTGCGCAAGCCAAGGGAGCTGCTCATTGGGTGCCGGAAGTCGATACCGTGTTTGAGATCGGCGGACAGGATAGCAAATACATCAGCATCCAGAACGGTGAAGTTGTGGATTTTCAAATGAACAAGATCTGCGCTGCCGGTACCGGTTCTTTTGTGGAAGAACAAGCTGCCCGTATGGGCATCCCACTGGCGGAATTTGGCCCATTAGCCTTATCCTCTGAACATCCGGCATCCTTGGGAGAACGGTGCACGGTGTTTATCGAAACGGCCATTGCATCAGCCGCCGCAGAAGGCGTTTCGCAGGCAGAGATCGCGGCCGGACTGTGCCACGCCATCGTCCAGAACTATCTGCACAAGGTAGTCGGCTCCAAGCCGGTGGGCCAGCACATCGTTTTGCAGGGCGGTGTCGATTACAACCCCGGCATTGTGGCGGCATTCCAATCCGCATACGGCGACCGCGTACAGGTCAGCCCGGTCTTTTCCATCAGTGGTGCGTATGGCGCGGCTTTGCTGGCACAGGAAGCTGTGGGCGACGCACCCAGCCGATTTGTGGGATTTGACAGCCCGGCAAAGGATGCAGAGGACAGCCGCAGTGCGGAGATCCAGAAGAATATTGACTTCTACAAGCAGGCAGACAAACTGCTTTTGGAGGGTTACACTGGCAAACGTGACCCACGTAAAAAGACCGTAGGTGTGCCTTTTGCGTTGATGATCCACAAATTCTTCCCGATGGCAAATGCCTTCTTTACCTCGTTGGGCTTCAATGTCGTCCTGACTGACCCCACCAGTGAAGAAACGATCCGGCTGGCTCAGCAGACCGCACAAGGGGAGACCTGCTACCCGGTCAAACTTATTTACGGCCATATGCAGCAGCTCATCGACCAAAAAGTAGATTATATCTTCCTGCCCACCATCCACACGATGAAGCACGAAAAGAGCCGTGTGAAACACAACTACGGCTGTGTCTATATGCAGACGGCAGCCGCATCCATTGCCAAAGCTCTGGACATTGAGAGCAAGGGCATCACTCTGCTCAGTCCGGTATTCGATCTCGATTTTGGGCAGGAAGCTATGGCATCTGCAATGCTGGGACTGAGCAAGATTTTAGGAATCCCGAAACCGTTTTGTGCCAAAGCTCTGCTCAGTGGTGCCATGGCGGTGCGCCGTCATACTGCCGCAGTGGAAAAGCAGGGCAAAGCACTGCTGGCGACCCTGAAACCGGAGGACAAAATTCTGGTGCTCATCACCCGGAATTATGGCGTTTCCGACCCCATCCTGAATATGGGCATCCCGGAACTGCTGTTAGAGCGGGGCTACAAGGTCATCACGCTGAGCCACCTGCCCGGTCATGCGCTGGACATCTCCGATGAATACGATAATCTTTATTATCCGTTCGGGCAGCATATCCTGTCCGGAGCAAAGCTGATCGCTCACCACCCGAACCTCTACGCTGTCTACCTGACGAACCACGGCTGCGGCCCGGACACCATGCTCTCACACCTGTTCAAGCAGGAGATGGGCGATAAACCCTACCTGCAAATCGAAGTGGATGAGCATTTTTCCAATGTGGGTGTCATCACTCGCATTGAAGCGTTCCTGAACAGCCTGAACCACCGCCCGGTGGAAGTTCTGCCCAAGGACTTTGTGCTGGAACAGGTCGAGATCCACCCCTGCCATCTCCCGGCGGTGCCGGAAAAGGATTTTCCGCTCTGGTTGCCGCCGCTGGGCGAATACACGGCATCGTTGACCGGATATTTCCGTGCACAAGGGGTAGATGCCCATGCACTGCCGCATCTCGGCGCTCATGCGTTGAGCCTTGGACGTGCCGAGACCGGCGCAAAGGAATATCTGCCCTTCCCTGCTTTGCTGGGCGGCATCCTTGCACAGCAGGAAGCAGACCCGGCACCGGCACAGTTCCTAATTCCGCAGACGCAGGGTGCGGAGGCAGACGGTCAGTACGCCCGTGTCATCCGTGCTGTGTTGGACCGCAGAAAAGAGCAGAATGCTCAACTTATCAGCCCAATGCTGGAAACACTGCCCGAAATGGCGCAGAACTGTGACGCACTCTTCCGCGCACTGTTGGCGGGAGATATCCTCTATGCTGCTCCGGCAGATAAACGTGCAGACATTTCGGCACAGTGGGATGCTCTGCCCGGCTGGGAGCAGCTGCACACCGCAGCGAGAGAGATCGGCGCACTTCCCGCAAAAGGCCGCCGCATTGCCGCTGTTGGTACGCCGCTCTGCCTGACCGAGCTGGACAGCGGAGTGCTTTCTACGCTGGAAGCAGAGGGCAGCCAGCTGCTCCGCGCGCCGTTGAGCGAGGCGCTCTGGTTCCTTTGGAAGGACAACATGGATGCCAACAAGCCCTGTGCCAAATGGCTGGAACAGATGGCGCAGGAGATGCAGACCATCGGCGCAGAACTGGGTGCACACAGCACCTTTGCGCAGGACACTGCGGCCCTGTTTGAAACGGCAGACACCATCCTGCCGCACTTTGCGGGCGGGAATGGCCGCTACCGCTATGCAAAAGCAGTAGAGCTTTCCGGGCGGGCGGATGCCGTGCTGACCCTCGCCCCGCGCTATGAAAACGCTGCCACGATCCTGGATATGCGCGGCCTGCACGATGCCTGTCGGGCTCCGCTGTTCCAGATTTCCCTTGATAATGACTGGGATGAAACTGCATGGAGCCGCTTGCGTTCGTTCCTCTACTACTGCTGAATCTGGCAGACGCAAAGAACCCGTCCGGACGTACCGGACGGGTTCTTTGCGTCAGTTATGAAACAGAAAATCGCTTATTCGATGACCAGCAGCAGGCTCATTTTGAATTTGCCCTGTGCGGTAACGCTGTGCAGGCCGTTCTTATCGAAGCGGAAGCTCTCGCCTGCGTTCAGCTCATAGTCCTGACCCTCATAGCCGATGATGGCCTTGCCTTCCAGCGCGGTCAGGATGGCGTTGCCGGGTGCACGGTGCGGGGTCAGGCCGGTGCCCTCGTCAAAGGCCATCAGCACGAATTTCATGTTGTCGGCGTGGACGAGGTCGAGGTTTGCAATGCTGCCGTCCTCGTAAGAAATGAGATCTTTCAGTTCGGTGGGCTGGCCTGCTTTGAGAATGTTGTTCATGGTGAAGTTCTCCTTTTTCAGAATGATTTCAGTATAGATCATGCCGCTGTCGGTCAGACAGCCACAGAGCGTTTTGGGCGGAACGGCCAGCAGCTGGCCGGGATGCAGCGGGACAGTACGGCTCTCTCCACCCAGAAGAAATATGCCGCAACCTTCCCCGCACAGATACAGGGTAGTGCAGTCGTAATACTCCGGGGTGATGGAGGTGCCGCCGCCCAGCGAGAACCAGGTAACAGGTACACTCTCGCCCAGTTTTGCTGGGCGGGAAACTGTCATGACCTCCCGGATGGGACGCAGCTGGGAAAGCGTAAATGGCATCTTCATACGGCATTCCCTCGCAAGGCCACTGGCACAATGCTGCGCACGGCGCGTCCCTGATAATTCAACTCGTCCACGATGACCTGAACATCAAAGGAATAGGAAATGTTCTGTTCGTTCAGGATGGCAGCGGCCGGACCGTAGAAAAATTCACCCTTGCGGTTGAGCATCAGTGCTTCGTCTGCCACGCTCATGGCGTTGGTGGGATAATGGGTGTTCATAATGGCGCTGATGCCTTCCTCATGCGCCAGCCGCTCCACCATGTTCAGGACAAGGATCTGGTTGTGGAAATCCAGACCGGTTTCCGGCTCGTCCAGAATGATGAGCTTCGGCTCGTTGATGAGGGCACGGGCGATGAGCACCATTTGCAGTTCGCCGCCGCTCATCCGGTTGCAGTCCTTGTTGGCAAGACGGGTGATCCCCACTCGTTCCATCATGGCTTCCGCCATTTCGATTTCCTCTTTGCCGGGTTGCTGAAAGGCTCCGAGATGCGCACTGCGCCCCAGCAGAACCATTTCCAGTCCGGTATAGGAGAAGGCAAACCCGTGGGACTGCGGGATGTAGGAAATGGTGCTCCACACTTCCTTCGGCTTCAGGGTGTGGATATCCTTATCATAGAGCAGGGTCTTGCCGCTGTGCCATGGCAGCAGACCGATCATGCATTTGAGCAAAGTGGTCTTGCCGATGCCGTTGGGTCCAAGGATGGCAAGAATGTGTCCCTCTTCCAGTGTCAGGTCGATATTTTCCAGTATGGCAGGCTGTCCGGGGTAGCCGAAACAGCCTTTCTGTACTTGCAAGATCATCGCAGGTTGCTCCTTGTCTTATTCAGCAGAGAGATGAACACCGGCGCACCGATGATGGCGGTCAGGATGGAAAGCGGCAGTTCAATGATGCTGATGGTGCGCGACAGTGTGTCGATCAGGATCATGAAGCTGGCACCAAGGCTCAGGCTCACCGGCACGACATAGCGGTTGTTGCTGCCCACCAGCATCCGGGCGCAGTGCGGGATCAGCAGCCCGATCCAGCCCACCTGTCCGCACATGGATACCGCCGAGGCGGTAATCAGCGTGGAAGCCAGAATGAACAGCATCCGGGTATGTTTGATGTTGATGCCGCTGGCACGAGCCTCGTCATCACTCAGTGAAAGGATATTCAACCGCCAGCGCAGCAGGTAAATGACAGCGATACCTACAAGGATGAGCGGGCAGCCGATGAGGATCTTCTGGTAGCTGGCACTGGTAAAGCTGCCCAAGAGCCAGTAGGTGATCTCCGGCAGCTTGTCCTGCGGATCGGCAGTATATTTCAGCAGCGAACCCAGTGCGTTGAACAGAGCGGATGCAATCGTGCCGGCCAGAACCAGATAGACCATGGAACGGCCATCGTTCTTGCCTGCAATTTTCAGGGTAAAGCAGACAGACGCAAGGCCGAACACCAGCGCAATGAGCTGTGTTTCCAGAACACTGCACGACAGAATGATGGCCAGAATTGCACCCACACAGGTGCCGCTGGTCACGCCCAAAATGTCCGGCGTGGCAAGCGGATTAGAAAACAGGGACTGAAAGGTGTTGCCCGCACAGGTCAGTCCTGCACCTACGATGATGGCCATGAGGATGCGCGGCAGACGCAGGTTGATGACGATGGAATAGTTCTGCACATTGGCCGCGCTGCCGCCGGTCAGAGCTGTGCGCAGGGCGGTCAGCACTTCCCCGACCGGGACATTCATGCGTCCGAAGCACAGGCAGACCACCGAAGTGACCAGCGGCAGGGCCAGCATCAGCAGAAGAGCCAGCGGGGTAAAGCGGCCTTTTTTGATCCAGATGGTATCTTTCATCAGTACAGCAGCATTTCCTCCAGCTCGTCATCGGTCACATCGTAGCCGTACCATGTCTTGTAATATTCCTTGATGGTATCGCCCAGCGGATAATCGGCAAAAGCGTCCGGGTAGGTGTTGCAGGCCAGCCATGCCAGCACCAGCGGAGCATCTGGATTCGGGGTGAACCAGTTCCACATACCCAGCGTAGTGTTGTAGACTCGGCCGCTCTTCACGGCAGTCAGGGTGGAGAAGTCAGCACCGTCCACATTCCCGCTCAGCACGTCCTCGGTGCGCAGGGGCTGCAGGCCGGGACCATCCAAGAAAAGAATATCGGGATCCCAGCTATAAATCTGCTCCATGCTGGCCTGTGCAAAGCCAGTGGCTTCCAGTGCCTTGTCCGTTACGCCCAGACGCTTCATCCAGTAGGTGCCAAAGGTGCCCTGACCGGATACCTGCGGCACACCGTCCGAGTACTTCCACAGGATCAGGGCGCTGGGGCGGTCGCTCTCAGGAATATCCGCAATGCGGGCTTCCACATCGGTCACGATCTCATCACCGGCAGCAACAAAGGCGTCGGTCTTGCCCGGTTCGTTGAAGATCTGCTCCAGCAGCTTCAGCCACTCTTCGTAACGTTCAATGGGATCAGCTTCCGTAGATGCGCCCACGGTAGCGAAACCGATGGAGGGGATTCCGCTGGCCTTCAGAATTTCGGCATGAGAGGAGTTGCCAGCATTGTACAGGATAACATCAGGGTTCAGCTTCATGATCTCCTCGATGTTCAGGTCGCTCTGAGCATAGACCGTATCGCTGGACTCCAGAAGCTCCGGAGCGATGTTTTTCAACACAGTGTCAGAAATGACCGACTTGAAAGAGCCGCAGTAACCCACGATGTAGGGAGCACTGCCCTCAAAATAGGCCATGTAGGTGGACAGAATAGGGATCTGGTCGATGACCACACGAGTGACCTTGTTGGGGACTTCGACCTCATTGCCGCCGTGGTCTACGACGGTATGGGTACCGGTCTCATCCATAGATGTGGCAGAGGAAGTTGTTTCGCTGGATACAGCGGAAGAAGCCACAGAAGAAGCCGTGCTGCTGGAAGAAGAACCGCAGGCGGCCAGAACACCGGCTGCACTTACAGCAGCCATGGCAGTGATAAACGAACGACGAGAAATCTTTTTCATGGAAAACTCCTTTGATAAATCAATGGTTCTTTGGTTGTGGCAGTTAGTTAGCAATAACCAACCGCAGAGCATTTTATCAAATTCACTTTCCTTTGTCGGTTGCTATGGCAACGGCAGTGCAAATTTATGTGATGGTAAAAATAGCCACAAAAACAGGGTGCGCCCCTGAATAGGACGCACCCTGCCATCGCTTTGATTCGTTGATAACAACCGTGAATTGCATATCGCAAATCGGTCGTTGAGAATTGCGCTGTTTGTAAAACTTGCGATTAAGACCACAGACGATAGCGATATGTACAGCAGGGAGTTCCCCAACGGGAACTTCCTGTTTTTCGTTGTTTGCATGATGAGCCTGTTCTGCCTGCCATAGGCAAGCTCGCGCTAGTGTTTGTGCATTAAAGACGCAAGCTGCTATAAAACGGCAAGGTCTCCCGCAATCAGGAGACCTTGCCGTTTTGTGCTATATGTTGGCTGAATCAGGCAGCCTTCCGCAAACTTACAGCGCCACGCTGACCGGCAGGACATACACGCCGTCGGCGGTGTAGTAGGTGATCTGGGGGACGGTCTTGCCGATGATGGACGCAAGGTAGGGCTCGTCCGTATTGAAGCCCAGCTCAGTGCCGCGCCAGATGTTGGTCACATGATGCAGGCCGTACTCGCTGCCATCGGCGGTGGTCAGCACTACGCCGTAGACCTTGTTGGTGCTGGTGTCCAGATCAAAACCGGAGATTTTCATCTCGTAGGTGGCGCGGTGACTGTTGGTATTCAGCTCCACAGTAACACCCTCCACGGTAGTCTCGGTGGCGTGGACTTTGCCAAACTCTCACTTGCCGCTCAGCAGGTTATACCATGCGGTGATGTAGTAGGCAGGGGTCTCACTGAGCTTGTAGTACCGCAAAGCCCTTGACCTTTTTGCCGGAGCCATGCTGTATGTTGTGGTGGAGAAACTGATCCCGGAAATGTCGCAGGGGCAGCACTCCAACATTGGCACGGTGTTTTTTGCGGTGGGCTTCAGTGTGATGATGGTGCTGGACGTAGCACTGGGGTGATGGTTGGGGGACGGAAGCGAAATCTTTTTCAAAATCTCCGAAAATGACTAAACTCCTTGACAGAGGAGACGGCAGGGCGTATTATTTTGGCAGAAGGACCGCTGAGAAGCGGCTTTTTATAGAATGGAAAGTTAGCTTTACCTAACTCACAACTCTGCCCTATACGAAGAAATATATCTCTTCTATTTACAGGTGGAAAATAAATAGAGAAGGAGCGTATCACGATGAAGATCTACCATTTTGGTGCAGAGGATGCCCCGGTGCTGTTGCTGCTGCCGGGCACCTGTTGCCATTGGAAAAGCAATTTCGGTGCGGTGATCCCGCTTCTGGCTGACAGCTTCCGGGTGCTGTGCGTCAGCTACGATGGCTTTGATGAGACTGAACAGACCGAATTTCCCACCATGCTGGAGGAGACCGAAAAGATCGAGATCTACCTCAAGACCCACTGCGGCGGTCACATCCGGGCGGCCTACGGCTGCTCTCTGGGCGGCTCGTTTGTGGGGCTGCTGGCGGCACGGCAGAACATCCACATGGACTGTGGCATTCTGGGCAGCTCCGATCTGGATCAGGCATCGCCGCTGGCGGCAAGATTGCAGACTGATTTTCTGCTGCCATTGATCTACCCTGTGGTGCGGGACGGAAAGTTTAAGGCAAAATTTCTCCAAAAGCGTCTGGATAAGCGTGCCAGAGAGTCGGGGGATTATGTCAAGGCTTTTCTGAAAATGTTCGGCGATGCCCGCCCTTATGTGACCATGCAGAGCTGTAAAAATCAGTTCTACTCCGATCTTATCACTCCGCTGCCGGATAAGATCCATGTGCCCGGTACCGAGATCCATATTTTTTACGCCCTGAAAATGGGCGCAAAATATCGTGCCCGGTATCAGCAGCATTTTGCACATCCTGTTCTCCATGAGCAGAACTTGCAGCACGAGGAATTGCTGGCCTGTCACCCGGAGCAGTGGGCGCATCTGGTAAAAAGTATTGCATTGTGAACGGTAAAACGTATCTGGAGCAAGCAGGATTTTGTAAGATCCAGAACCACAAAAATAAAAAGGGCTGGCTGTGCATCACAGCACAGAAATGAGGTGTAATCATGTCGAAAAAAGCAACGGAATTTCAAAGAAAAGCAATGAGCCGGATGTACCGGGGCAAGGAGATCTTTAAGCCTTTGAACACCGGCTGGATCGACAAGAATGTTGCCTGCGTGCGGGAGTGGGTGGCAAATATCTTCTTCTACCGCAAGGGCGATACCACCATTATGATCGATGCCGGATACAACTATGACCGGTTGGCAGAGAAGATGCACTGGCTCGGTATCGACCCACATTCCATCCGGCACATCCTCATCACCCATCAGGACACCGACCATGTGGGCGCGGTGGAAGCAGACAGTCCGGGGCTGTTCCGGAATGCGAAGCTGTACATCGGCGAGATCGAGAACCGGTATCTGATCGGAGAAGCACGCCGCAAGGTTATTTATCATCTCTATAAGCTGCCGCAAGTGACCATCTACAACGAAAAGCAGCTGCTTCACGATGGTGAGGTCATCGACATCGACGGGATCAGGATCGAGTGTTTTCTCGTTCCCGGTCATACATGGGGGCACATGGTATACCTTGTGGACGGGAAATATCTCTTTACCGGCGATACCATCTGGTTCGGCGCGGACGGTGGATACAGCTTTATTTCCGCATTGGCAGAGGACAACAAGCTGGCGGTGAAGTCCTTGGCATTGCTGGAGAAAAAGCTGAAAAAACGTGGGCTGCATCCGCTGTTCATTACCGGTCACACCGGCTGGACGGACAACATGGAGTTTGCCTTTGCGCACAGAAATGAGTTGTGCTCACCGTTCAAGAAAAAAGTCCACGACCCCAATGCGCTTTACGATGCCTATGATGAATCGGACGACACCGAAGAAAATGCAAAGAGCGGTTTTCTGAAAGGCGTGGGAAGATGAAGGACAGCGAATTACAAATTGACCGTAGCTGCCATGTGCTATATTCCAAACCCTGCAAAAAAGAAATTCTGGCGAAAATCGCCCTGCACTATCCGGGGGCGGAGCGCGAAGTGATATGGGAGCAGGTGCAGCTGAAATACGCAGAGCTTCTTTCCGACTGGCGCACCGATTTGGGCGGCAGGAAGAATTTTCACAACGGCATGGGCGGAACCTACGACTGCATCGCCATCATGTGCTTTTACGATGTGTGCCGGGATGTGGTCACATTCCGTGAAATTGAAGAGATCGAAGAAAATCTGATCCTGCCGTCCTTCCGGAAGCTGCGCTTCGTTGACATCAACAAGCCGTTTTGGAGGAAGCTGATGTACAAGGCGTTTGTTCGTGCGAAAAGTGGCTGCGACAAATGGCACGATTACGAGATGTCGGTTGCGCCTTATGAAACCGGAAAGCCTATTTATTATGAATTTACATCGTGTCCGGCGGCGGAATTTGCCAAGCGGTTCGGATTTACGGACATTATGCCCGCCCTGTGCAATGTGGATTTTGCAGCGATGGAACTGCTCCATGCCAAGCTCGTGCGGACGACCACCTGCGTGGACGGCTGCCGATGCGACTATACCATCTGCGGCGATCAAGACCCGTATGCAAAGGAACATCCCGAATACCGGGATGAAAACGGATACAGGAAGAATAAGTAATGCTTTTACAGGTGATTCTGGAAGGTCTTGGGCTGGGAATCCTGTTGGTTCTCGTCTGTGCCGTGGGCATCTGCAAAGGGGCTGTTGGGATGGTGCATCTTTACCCCATGGGACAACCGTTTGCAGGTATCCAGCCGGGGCTATATGCTGGGGTACAACGATTTGAAAGATCCTTCCGTCAGCGGCTTTTTCCGGTTTCTCGCAAGGGTCGGTGACAACGGAATGAAAATGCAGATCGTGAAGATCGGATTTGGAGGCAAGCTATGAAAATTCTGGTATATGGTGCAGGCGTTCTGGGGTGCAATCTGGCAAGAAATCTTCTGCGCGCCGGAAAGGATGTCACCTTGCTTGCGCGAGGAAACTGGGCAGTGGAGATCAGGCGGAACGGTCTGCGGATCAAGGATAAGTTTTCGCCCCGCGTATCAATCAGCCGCATTCCGGTGGTGACTGAACTTGCACCGGATGCAATGTACGATGTGATCTTTGTGGTCCTGCGCTATACGCAGCTGGATTCTGTTCTGGACACGCTGCGGGCGAATCGGACGAAGAACATCGTTTTTGTGGGGAACAATGTGCAGGCGAGGGCGCTGGCGGCGGCACTGCCGGAAAAGAACGTCCTGTTTGCCTTTGCGCTTTCTGCCGGGCATCGGGAGTCTGACCGGGTGGTCTCCATCGACCTGAAAAAGATCACCATCGGACAGCTGCCGGGTGCAATCTCCAATAAACAGTTGATCGGGCGCATCTTCCACGGCACAAAATATAAGGTTGTTTACGAGCCGAACATGGAGGACTATCTGCTCTGCCATGCCGCGTTTGTGATGCCTGCGGCCTTTGCCTGCTATAAGACAGACGGCGACCTGAAAAAGCTCAGGGGAGATACTGCATACCTAAACCGTCTGCTGGATGCAAACATCGAGGGATACCGCGTCATCAGAAATGCCGGACACGCCATTCTGCCCAAGGAGGATGCGGACTTTGAAGGGGAAAAGTACCGCAAGACCTGCCTGCGCATTTTCAAGCTGATGTGTGCCACTTCGCTGGGCAAGCTCTGCGCCTCCGACCATGCTATGAACGCCATCGATGAAATGAGCGCGCTGAACCGGGACCTCAAGAAATTTTTTGATGAACATGGCGCAGCCTACCCGGTATGGCAGGCACTGGAAACGGAAGCCGGGAGGTATCTGCAATGAAATACGCCGGGATGCCTATGGGAATGTGGGTGCTGTTTTCAGGCTCCTTTCAAAAACAACTGACCGCTGTACTGGGCTATGATGTAGCCACCGCAAAGCAGATCACCAAAAGCGCCAAGCCGAAATACAAAGAGATCATCGCCAAATTGCCGGAGTTTGAAAAGGCCGACCGCTTCCAATTGAACATCATTGGCTGCGCCATGCTGGGGGCGTTCGTTCTCTGTATGCCGAAGCGGCCGGATACAGAGGCGCTGACGGTTTACTATGAGAACGCTCAGATGACGCCGCTGATGAAGTGGTTCTGCCGCAAAAGCGGAAAAAGCAAATTTACCGCAAAGGACATTGCCGCCATGAAGGCAACCGCTGCCCTGAAAGCCGCCGACCGCAACCCCTATTCGTGGAACATGGAGTTTTACGAATACCCGGATGGCAGCGGCTACGAGGGACGCTTTACCAAATGCGGCATCTGTGTGCTGATGAAGGAACTGGGGCTGTACGACCTGACCCCCGCCCTGTGCCATCTGGACTACACCATGAGCGAAGCAGGCGGTGTGACAAATTTTGTGCGGCAGTATACCCTTGCTTCCGGCGGACCCTACTGCGACTGCGGGTACAAAAAGAAAGGGTAACGGACGATGAAGAGGAAGGAAACCTATCTTTCCCGTGATTTCCGGGAGACTGCGGCACTGCGCTTTCCCGCGCGGGCAAAGGAACTGAACACCGCTTTCGATATGCGCCTGAGTGCGCTGCTGGCTGAAAATGCGGGTGCAAGCAAGGAAAAGCAATATCACCTCAAGCGGCAGATATTGCCGGGCATTTCGGCCTACGAGACCTTGCAGCGTGTCATGCCGAAAGAGGAGGCACTGCAAACCGTTCACGGCTATGTGGAGCGCTTGGCGAGAACGAGCCACAAACAGCTTGCCGCCCTGCTGCACATACCGGGGCTTTACCGCCTTGTTCCCGGCGTTTTCGTCAAATCCACCCGGAGCGTTTTCGGCCCGGCGGCGGGCTTTGCCCCAAAAGAACTGCAGACCGGTAACGGCGTCTGGCGTGTGGATATGATGAAGTGTCCCTATCACGACACCTGCGCAGAATACGGCTGCCCGGAGCTGTGCCGCTGTTTTTGCGACAGTGATGACATCAGCTATACCGGGCTGCATCCGAAGCTGATCTGGGAGAGAAGCATGACGCTGGGGCGTGGAAATGACCGCTGCGATTTCTGCATGAAGGTCAGATAATAATGGGCGGCATATTGAAATGGAAATCAAACGATTCGGTACATGGTATTTCTGGCATACTTTCTTGTTTTGTATGAACCACGATGGAAGACGAAGGAAATGGGAGCATATGCCCGATTCGCACGCAGACTGAGAGGAGAAAAACAATGATCGTACTGCAACTGCTGCTTTATTGTCTGCTGTTTACCGCAATGGTAAAAATCGCTGTGATCGGCGGTGCTGTCAATGGACTGTACTTTTATCCCAAGGAGGTGCAGGATCGCGCCATCGAACTGGGACTGATCGACCGCAATACGATGAACCGGAAACAAAAATGCTTTATGATACCGTTCTTTATCGTGATGCTTGCTGCTCTTGTGCTGATCATCGGTTTGTGGAACGGGGCTTCCTCCTTTGGTGAGGTCTATTGGCAGGCGCTGCTGTTTCTTGAGGTCATGAATATCTATGACGGCGTTGTAATCGACAAGCTATGGGTCGGGCACAGCCAGTTTTGGGTGCTGCCAGGGCTTGAAGATGCGCCGTTCGTGCAGACCTGGAGGCAGGTGCTGAAAAAGCGAAGCATACTGGCGCTGATCTGGGTTGCGGGAGCGGCAATTGTCGGCGGTATTGTCCATTTGATTTTCTAAGAAGTTGGAAATTGCCCAAATGAAAAGCAGAATCATGAACTGCAATCGGAGGCAAAAAAGATGAAGACGGAGAAACCGAAAAAGCTGATTCGATGGTACATTCTCGGTGTGATCGGGGCAGTACTGACGATCCTGGCGGCAGGCATTGTGGTGCCCGCCTTGCCCTATCTGCTCAGCTTTGCCGCCGGAGCCATGCTGTATGTGGTGGTGGAGGCGCTGATCCCGGAAATGTCGCAGGGGCGGCACTCTAACGTCGGCACGGTGTTTTTTTGCGGTAAGCTTCAGCGTGATGATGGTACTGGATGTGGCACTGGGATAGCGCATGGTTGAGAAAATTGCGATGCAAGGGGCGAAGAAAGGAAAAACATGAAAGACAGGGATCTGCCAGTTGACCACAGCTGCCATTCCAAGCCCTGCAAAAGACGGATTGTGGAGATCGGATTGAATAAACAGTATGATTGATATCATTTTTCATGACAAAACGGGGGTCACTCCCTATAATCCCGGACAAACAGGCGGCTTTGAAAATGCGGCCGGAAGTGGAGAAATTCACTATTACCGGCTGTTTGATGGCGTGGGGATCATGCTGCTGCGGCTGGAGATGGAGACCTATACGGAAATCCGCACGCAGATCGGTATGATAGAGATCAATTTCTGCATCAATGGCCGTTTTGAAACCAGCTTTTCCATGCGTGATAGCGTTCTGCTAAAGCCGGGGGATATGGCCGTCAGCTGCTACGACGGACGGCATGGAACACGTTCAGAGTCACGGTTCCCGCTGGGCTGTTACGAAGGGCTGTGTCTGGAAGTTGATCCAGCAGCCGCTCAGAACTGGCTTGAGAAGAACGCACCGGGCTTTTCGGTGGATTTTGCGGTACTGAAGCAGAATCTTCTGGGAAACCGATGGTTCATGTTCGGTACGGCAGGACCCCGCTGTGAGCACGTTTTCCGGGAATTGTACGAAAATGCGCCCTACATGGATCTCCGGTTCCTGCGGCTCAAGGTGGTGGAGCTGTTGATGCTGCTGAGCCGCATTCCGCAGGAGGAAGGAACGGACTTGTACTGTTCTACCGAACAGACCGAACTAGCACACCATCTCCGGGATCACCTTCTGACAAACCGGGAGGGGTATGTCTCCCTTGCGCAGCTGGCAGAAGAACACGGGATCTCGGTTTCGCACCTGCAAAAAATGTTCAAACAGGTCTACGGTGTGCCAGTATACCACTATATCAAGGAATACCGTCTGGAACAGGCTGCCGTAGAGCTTGTCCGGAGCGCAAAGCCCATTACGCAGATCGCACAGAATGCAGGATATGACAACGCCAGCAAGTTTTCGGAGGCTTTCCGGAAACGATATGGAACGACCCCGTCGCAGTACCGCACCCACGCAAATGGACTCGCAAAACGGAGCAGGGAAATCAGAATGGAGTAGTCCACGGCCGAAAAATATGCTAAAGTACAGAGCGGTTAGAACAAACTTACTTTAAAACCGGAGGTACTTTCATATGATGATGAAAAAGAAATTTGTTGCAGTGGCCTTGTCTGCGGTCTGCCTGCTGTCTGCTGTCGGCTGCGGCCAGCAGAGCGCAAGCACAGCGTCTTCGGCATCCAGCGTTTCCTCCTCGGTGGCTTCTTCGGCTTCCGCAAGTCAGGTAATGGATGCGGAGGATTATCTGTCTGGTATCAGCGGGACTTATGTGGAACTGTTCCCGGAGATGGCAAAGAGTGAATACCGGAATTTGTGGATCGACGCTGCGACTCCGCTGGTAGGCGAGGACAATGCGGAATCGGCTACGGATATGCTGCTGGGAATGTGCATGGCAGAGCCGTATGGCGAGGAGGCTGTTGAAAAATATGCAGCAGATCCGGACAGCACGGCGTTCAACTGCTATTTTCTGGGCGGCGTGGAAAAATTCGTGATGAATGGCGACACTATCACCGGTCTGGATGCGCAAGGACAGGAAGTGTTTGCACACACCTACCAGAAACTGGATGTGGACAATGAAAACAGCTTCCTCTTCTACCAGAGCGAGGATGCGGATTCCGGGGAGTTTACCTACTTTGCCTTTGCGCCCGATACGATGGAAACGACGTATCATCTGGAATTCCGCTATGCAGAGGATCTCGACGACCTGCAGAGCTGGTATGAAGGAAATTATGCTTATTGGAATGCTGCCGCCATCGCAGAGGACTATGATCAGGCAACTATGGAAAATGTCATTGAACTTTTCGTCACGGAAAATTTGTCTGAGGCAGAATAAGCGGCACATGTGCACCCGATCATGTCAGGCAGTTGCGCATGGCAATATTACGGTAAGGATGTGATTTGATTGAAAAAACGATCGGACTTTTCCCGGCTGATGGGCTACGCCGGGAACTACCGATATTTCACCTACGCTTCGTGGGTGCTGTCTGCGGTCAGTGCGCTGGTGGCGCTGGTGCCTTTTGTGTACATCTGGAAGATCCTGCGGGATGTGTTGAACGCCGCGCCGGACTATGCGCAGGCGGTGAACATCCCCCATTACGGCTGGATGGCAGTGCTGTTTGCGGTGCTGGCTTACCTCATTTACATTGCGGCACTGATGTGCTCCCATCTGTCGGCGTTCCGGGTGGCGACCAATCTGCGGCTGGAGGTTTCCGAACACCTTGCCACACTGCCGCTGGGCTTTACGGAGACGTTTGGCAGCGGTAAGCTGCGCAAGATCATCCACGAGAGTACTGGCGCAGCGGAGACATTTCTCGCCCATCAGCTGCCGGACAAATATAATGCAATGGCAACACCCATAGGTCTGTTGGTTCTTTTGCTTGTGTTCGACTGGCGGCTGGGTCTGCTGAGTCTCGTTCCGGTGGCACTGGGCTTCGTCATCATGTCCGCCATGACAGGAAGGCGGATGGCAGACAAAATGCGGCAATACGGTAATGCGTTGGAATCAATGTCTAACGAGGCCGTGGAGTATGTCCGCGGCATCCCGGTAGTCAAGACCTTCGGGCAATCCGTCTTTTCGTTCAAAAAATTCAAAGCGACCATTGATGAGTACGAAAAGTGGGTCATTGCCTACACCAAAGAGCTGCGGATGCCGATGATGCTCTATACTGCCGCAATCAACGGTGTGTTTGCTTTCTTGATTGTAGGTGGGCTTCTGTTCACCCGGAACGGTGTGACTTCGGAATTTCTGCTGAACCTGCTGTTCTACATCATCATTACCCCGGTAATCTCCCTGACCCTGACCCGCATCATGTACATGAGCGAAAATGAACTCGTTGTGGCAGATGCGTTGGCTCGTGTGGATTCGGTTCTGGATGCGGAACCTGTGCCAGAAAACGATCATCCGCGGCATCCGAAAGATGCCTCTGTGTCCCTGAAGGATGTGCATTTCAGCTATGATGGCAAAACGGATGTTATCAAGGGCGTTTCGCTGAAAATTCAGCCGGGTCAGATGGTGGCTTTCGTTGGCCCCTCCGGCGGCGGCAAATCCACACTGGCAAACCTGATTTGCCGGTTCTTTGATGTGCAGAGCGGCAGCGTCCGGGTGGGCGGAGCGGATGTGCGGGACATCCCCAAGGAAGAGTTGATGGACACCATCTCCTTTGTGTTCCAGAACAGCCGCCTGCTCAAGGGCAGCATTCTGGACAACGTCCGGCTGGGCAGAGCGCAGGCCACCGAAGCCGAGGTGCTGGCGGCGCTGAAAGCTGCACAGTGCATGGATATCGTGGAAAAGTTCCCGGAGGGCATCCATACCGTCATTGGCACAAAAGGCGTGTATCTGTCCGGCGGCGAGCAGCAGCGCATTGCCATTGCCCGCGCCATGCTGAAAAATGCGCCCATCCTGCTGCTTGACGAGGCCACCGCTTTTGCCGACCCGGACAATGAAGCAAAGGTGCAGGCAGCCTTTGCTCAGCTTGCCAAGGGCAAAACCGTGCTGATGATCGCACACCGTCTGTCCACCGTAGCCAACGCCGACTGCATCTATGTGGTGCAGGATGGGCAGATTGTGGAATCCGGCACAAAGGACGAACTGTGCGCGCAGATCGGCCTGTTTGCCCGGATGTGGCAGGACTATCAGGCCTCGGTGCAGTGGAAGGTCGCAAAGGAGGGGTAAGGAATGATCGAAAAAATTCAACACGCCACAGCCAGCTCCCCGGAGGGCGCAAAGGGGCTTGTAAAGGGCGTTCTGGCCTGTGCGTTCCAGAACATGGCGTTCATGCTGCCCACCGGGCTGCTGTATCTTCTGGTAAAAGACCTGCTGGCAGGCTCTACGAGTGAGAGAAGTACCTTTTATCTGCTGGGATGCGTTGCCTGCTTTGCACTGATTTTACTGACCACATGGTTCCAGTACAACGGCACCTATTTTACCACCTATAAAGAGAGCGGCACCCGCCGCCTGACCCTTGCAGAGCGGCTGCGGAAGCTGCCTCTGTCCTTTTTCGGCAAGCGAGACCTTGCCGACCTGACAAGCACCATCATGGCGGACTGCGAGGTACTGGAAAAGGACTGCTCCCACTTCATCCCCGGTCTGTTCGGTTCCCTCATTTCCACGGTGCTCATTGCCCTGAGCCTGTTCGCCTTTGACGGACGGATGGCGCTGGCAGCCCTGTGGGTCATCCCGGTATCCGCTGCCATCGTGGTGGGCAGCTACCGGGTGCAGGACAAGGTGCAGGCCAGGACCATGGCGGCGAAAATGGCCTGTGCGGACGGCATTCAGGAGTACATCGAGACCCTCCGGGACCTGAAAGCCAGCAATGCGGAGCAGCAGTATCTGTCCGGCCTTTCCGGCAAAATTCGGGCAGTGGAAAAGCAGTCTATTGTGGCAGAGCTGGAAACAGCGCTGTTTGTGTCCTCCGCCGGCATGGTGCTCAAGCTGGGCATTGCATCGGTGGCGCTCACCGGTTCGGTGCTGCTGGTGCAGGGCAGCATCGATGTACTGACCCTGTTTCTGTTCCTGATGGCGGCATCCCGGATGTACGACCCCATGCAGGGGGCTTTGCAGAATCTGGCGGCGGTCATTGCCATGCGCACCAATGTGGGGCGGATGAACGAGATCCTGGACGCTCCCCTGCAGACCGGCAGCGAGCAGCTGACCAATCAGGGCTGCGATATCGTGTTCGACCATGTGGGCTTTGCCTACAACTCCGGCGAGACGGTGCTGCGGGATGTTTCCTTTACCGCAAAGCAGGGGGAGGTCACGGCACTGGTGGGTCCCTCCGGAGGCGGCAAGACTACCGTTTCCCGGCTGGCGGCACGGTTCTGGGATTACCAGAAGGGCAGCATCACCGTGGGCGGCATGGAGGTTTCTCAAATCGACCCGGAAAAGCTCATGAGCCTGTACTCCATCGTGTTTCAGGATGTGACGCTGTTTGACAACACGATCCTGGAAAATATCCGTCTGGGGCGCAAAGGTGCCACCGACGAGGAGGTTCTGGCAGCAGCAAAGCTGGCAAACTGCGAGGAATTTGCCGAGAAGCTGCCGGACAAGTGGAACACCAACATCGGCGAGAACGGCTGCGCCCTTTCCGGCGGCGAGCGTCAGCGCATTTCCATCGCCCGCGCCTTCCTGAAGGATGCGCCCATCATCCTGCTGGACGAGGCCACTGCCAGCTTGGATGTGGAAAACGAAACTGCCATTCAGGAGGCACTATCCCGACTCATAAAAAACAAAACCGTCCTCATCATCGCCCACCGGATGCGCACCGTAGCCGGTGCGGATCAGTTGGTGGTGCTGTCGGGCGGCATCGTGGCCGAGCAGGGCAGCCCGGCAGAGCTGTACGCCCGGAAGGGACTGTACACCCACATGGTGGATCTGCAGTCGGCAAGCCGGAATTGGACGATCTGAGAATGATGGCGGCTTTTATCGCAAGGCAAGAAATTAGTGCAACATGAAAACAGCATATTTGCGATATGCAATTCAACGCTGTTGCTGTTGCATTACCGGCGGTACGGGAACCATTGGCTATAAAATCGACGAGGACAAGTTTTATCACCTTGACCCGCTGACTGCTCCGCTTGTGCTGGAAGCCTTTCAGCAGTATGACAACGGCGAGAGGATGGTGGAAATCGTAAACTTCCTCAACGACAAGGGTGTCCGCAATATGCAGGACGGCAAAATGACCCACAGCAGCGTGAACACCATGTTGAAGAACCGTCGTTACATTGGTGAATTGTCTTTCCGGGATATCGTTGTGCCGGATGCGATTCCGGCTATCGTTCCGAAAGACCTGTTTGACCGGGTGCAGAAGCGTATGGAAAAGAACAAACGTGCGCCAGCCTGCGGCAAAGCCGACGAAGATTACCTGCTGACCACCAAGCTGTACTGCGGTAAGTGCGGAGCGCTGATGTTCGGAGAAAGCGGTGTCAGCCACACCGGGAAGATGTACACCTATTACAAATGTGCTGCTGCCAAGAAGAAAAAGACCTGCGATAAAAAGGCCGTGCGGAAACAGTGGCTGGAAGATCTGGTGGTCAACGAAACCATGAAGCTGGTGGAAGATGATGCTTCCATGAATGCCATCATCGCTAAGGTCATGGAATTGCAAAATCAGGAAAGCACGGATTTACCCATCTATGAAAAGCAGTTGAAAGAAACAGAAGTCGGCATCACCAATATGCTGAATGCCATCCAGATGGGCATTCTGACCAGCTCCACCAAAGAGCGGCTGGAAGCTCTGGAAGAGCAGAGGAAGGAACTGCAAGCCCGCATTGCAGAGGAACGGCTGGCAAAACCGAAGATGAAAGAGGAGTTCGTCCGGTTCAATCGCAAGGGCAGGTTTGGAATACTGTTCTGACCGGCATATTTTGCGATATGCAATCCAACGATGTTGTAAACGATTAAAAAAGTTGGATTGCGATGGCTGCTCCGTTTCCGTAAGCTGGATATGACCCAGCCGGAGCAGCGGCAGGCACTGGTGGATACCTTCATCAATGCCATCTATCTCTACGATGATAAGGTCCTCATTACCTTTAACTATAAGGAAGGTACAGAAACGGTCGCTTTCGGGGAAGCTGTGAAAGCGGAGAAAAGTTCGGATATGAGTGCGCGAGGTGCACCAGATATTGAGCGTCAAATCGTAAGATTTGACGTTCTTTTTTATGTAGGAAAGCGGCTGCACACTTTCTGCACACCGTTTGCACATTTGCCCGAATCGAGGGTGTTTCTGCGCATGGCTTGCACAGCCTGCTTTCCTTATCACTCGGCTGTAAGCCGAGAATTTCGCCCTCACGGAGCGACAGGATGCTCCGGACACCTCCATTGTAGCGGGATTCGAGTCCATTTGCAAGGATTTATTCGTATAATCTTCGGATTTCACAGAGATGGTATTGCTGGGGATAGGGAAAGTGCGGTCATTCATCATAGGCAAGTCTCCTTTTTTACATCCAGGTAACATTAAAGTTCGGCGCTCTTCTGGTGGCTAGCTTTGGACGGTGCATCTGCTATCCGTTCCGGCTTCTGTGCCAGAAGATTCTCAAAAAAATTGCGCACACGCTCCGGGGCGTGGCGCATAGCGTCCAGATAAGGCTGAACCTTGTTCTGCAGGTTACGGTAGCGGGTTTGCCAGTTGATAGAATTTTGTTGTGCAGCGGACAACTGCTGTTTGAGCTGACGGTTTTCCACGTCCACCATATAGCCATGGTCTGCCTGTTTTTTCAGCTTGGAGAATTCTTCTTCGGTCAGCGAATAGTTGCCAAGCAGGGTCTTTTTGCCCAGATTGGCAACATCCTGTGCATGGATAAGAGCGTTCTTGGTAAGAGTGGACTTTTTCTGAACAGCAGCAAGCTCATGTTCTTTTTTGGAAAGAACGGCGTTGGTTTGGGCAAGCGACTGCTTCTGCTGGTCGGCTTGGGCGGTCAGGGTATCTAGTCGCTCCTGCTCCCGCTGAACTTTGATAATGTCGGGGTTCTGATAGCAGTCCTTTTCGCGCTCGTTGTGCTGCTGGGTGTTGCCAACGGCCTTGTCCGAAACGGCATCTCTGTGATATGCAATTCAACGATGTTGCTGTTGCATTAAAAAGTTGAATTGCTATAGATCGTTGGGATAGATTGCCACAAAAATCGAGTGGTGTCAACAAAAAGTTTTGAAAACACGCTGTTTTCGGCAGGGCGTAAGAAAAAGCGAGGGAAACTTTTGCAAAAAGAGAGAGGGCTGGACGGTGCCAGCCCTCTTGACAGAGCTTAATATCAAAGCCCCAGAGATATTTTTGAAAAAATTGAAATTCCGAATCGTTTTTACGGTTCAATGACATTGAAGGTTTTTTCAAACTTGGACGCGTATGCCAGCAGGCGTTTCAGGACAGTGGGATCTCCGCTGATCTGTACCTGCCCGGCCTGCTGACCTGTCATCAATGCAAAGAGCTGCAGACGCTTGCAGGTGACGGAAGCCTGCGCATCCGGATGGTTCTCGCCGGGGTAAGACAGCAGGACGCCATTCTTACGGGTTACATAGAACTGTTCATTCTCATCCGTTACGGTCAGATTCAAGGTCAGGTCATCATTCTGTGCAGCGTTGGCATCCGTCAGGATGGCGATATAATCCAACAGCATGGAAACCGTCATTGCTCGCATACTGTTGGTGAGACCATTCGCCGTGCGGGCCCGCCCAGACAGATTGCCGTTCCGCAGTTCCGCCGCACCCATCAGGTAGGCGTTGCGCCACGCACCGGATTCCGCCTGATAACCCAACTGCTCCAGCGCATCGGCACACAGGTTGCGTGCCTTCTGGTTGGACGGGTCTGCAAAGACCAGCTCCTTGGTGATCTGTGCCACCCACTGATATTCGCCCTTTGCATAGTCCTTTTTTGCCTTGCAGAGCACCAGCTCCGTGCTGCCCAGATATTCTACAAGCTTCTTAGCGGCATCGCTGGGCGGGAGCGGGTCCAGGTTGACCGGGTTCGCATCGTACCAGCCCAGATACTTCTGGTAGATGGCTTTGGCGTTATGCGGCAGCGTGCCGTAATACTGGCGGGTATACCAGACTTTTTCGAGGGCATCCGGCAGCGAGATCATGGCGGCGATCTCGTTGGAGGTATAGCCCTGGTTCATGTAATGCAGGGTCTGATCGTGGATAAACTTATAGATGGCTGCCGTGTTCAGCAGATATTCATGGATCTCCTCGCCCCAGTGCGGCCAGTTGTGGCTCTGGAACACCACGTCGGTCTTGCTGCAGAAGCGTTGATCTGCCTCGATGATATACTTTGCCCAATCGTTGGCATCGCGCACCTCTGCGCCGCGCAGGGTGTACAGATTATGCAGCGTACCGGTGCAGTTTTCCGCCATCCAGAGGGCGCGGTATTTCGGGAAATAGGCGTTCATCTCGGCAGGGGCTTCGGTGCCGGGGGTCAGCTGGAATTCGATCTCCAGCCCGTCGATGGTCAGCTTCGGAACATCTTCCCCGATCTCATAGGTCGGTGCAATAAGGCTCACATGACCGGTAGACTGTCCCATGCCGATGCCGATGGAGAGTGCTCCTTTCTCCCCTTTTTCCAGCACCGTACCATACTGATACTGCGCACGCCGGGCCATTGCGATGCCGGCATAGACGTTTTCGCGGATGGCGTGTTTCAAAAATCCTTTCGGTGCAAGGATGACCGTTTTGCCCGAGGCAAGCTGTTTATCGACGGAAAGGCTGGGGTCCGCTACATCGTTCCGGTCGATCGCACCCTCTGCGCCGCCAAAGTGATCCACATGGCTATGACTGTACAGCACAGCTTTGACATCCAGCGGTCCGAATCGGTTTTCCATCAGCGCTTTTGCTGCCTGCATATTTTCTTTGCACATCAGGACATCAAAAATGATCCAGCCGTTGTTGGTGCGGATGAAGGTCGCATTGGCCATATCAAAGCCGCGCACCTGATAGATGCCATCACATACTTCAAACAGACCGGCTTTGGCGTTGAGTTGGGTATTCCGCCACAGACTGGGGTTTACAGTGTCCGGAGCATCCCGGTTCAAATCGCCGTAGCTCTGCAGATCCCATGCAAATTTGCCATCCTCGGCGTAGATGACCTTACCTTCCGCATTGTCCAGCCAGCCGCGTTCTGCGTTGGCAAACTCCCGCCGGTCTGAAAAATCCAGCTTTTCATACCATTCGGCGTTCTTTTCTGCCGTGATCGCCGTTGCCTCTTCGATCTCGCCCGGTTGGGGAGAGTCCTTGAAAATGTCTGTGATAAAGTTCAGACTGTTTTCATCGGTACTGCCTGCTGCGTGCGCGGTCAGGGATGCGCCGCAGGCGAACGCCGCAACCGCTGAAGTGGAAAGAAAGTTTCTGCGGGTCATCAGTACGTATTGCAGCCGTAATCAAAGTAGACCGGTGCCTGCAAATACGGAAACTGCTTTGTTGCAGGTAATAATTTTCGCAGAATTTCGGCTTGTTCTTCCGGTTGGTCCTCATCCGTCCGGTTGTACTTTCTTGCCAATTTGCGTGCATTCAGGCGTAATTGCTCCAGTTCCGGATCGGATGGATCGTATAGCGCGCCATTTATCATTTTCTCTCGTTCTGTCATTTCTGATGCTGCCTCCAAATTGGGTCTTATTGGTCAAGATAAGTATACCATACTTGCCAGGAAAGGAACAACTCTATTGCAACAAACAGGATCATTCGAAAAACGTCCGGGACCTTATCATAAGAAAGCACGACAGACGTTGATGGCTCCGGCCGATGGTCTGCTTTTTACCCTGCGGGAATATCCCGTGGTCTATCCGGGCAGTCTGCTGGCCCGCATCCTGACAGGAGGATTCCAGAAATGAGGGAAGAAACGCTTTATGAGTTGGAAACGCCCTACCGCCAGAAGTTCAAAATCAGAGGATTTCGTTTTGGTGAGGGAGAAAAGGCCTGTGCCATGGTGGCTGCCGTGCTGCGGTATCTCAGCCGGGTCGGTTTACTGCGATACCACTGCCACAGCGGGTATCTGTCCACCGTCGTGCAGGAAAACGAGATGGCAAATGTGCTTACCCCGGCGGGCGGGATCTTCCGCCGCTTCGTGGAGCCGGGACAGGAAGTGGAGTATGGTCAGAAAATGGGCGTGATCCTTGACCCGTTTACTGCGGAGGTGGAGGCAGAGATCACCTGTCCGACCAGCGGCGTTGTTTTCTTCGCTTTGAAAAAACCGCTGATAACAGAACATGAGGTCGCATTTAAGGTGATCCGGCGGCTGCATGGGGGATGTTTGTAAACAAGATCCTGGTATTTCGTAGAGAGCGAGTATAAAAATCAGATACAAGACCCAACTAAGAAAGGTGCAGTCCGTGATGTCGAGCTGTACAGCAATTTCAAAACCATTGCCGAAAGTATTCCCGAAACGCCGGTCTTGCTGTATAATGATTCCGGACGGCCCGGCCAAGCGGGGCTTTGTAAAAACCATGCCCGAAGCCGGTCTGCTGTAGGTCATACCCTACAAGGAGGTCTGTTTCATGAATCTGACTCTGCGAAAGGATGCCGATGTCATCATCGCATCCAGCCTGAACGCCGTCCTGCCGGACGAAGCGGTCCGCCGCGCACTGAAAGCCTTTGCGCCCAAGGGCGGCAGGGTGCTGCTGGTCGCAGCGGGCAAGGCCGCATGGCAGATGGCACACGCGGCGGTGGAAGCGCTGGGCCGTGTGGACGGCGGCGTTGTCGTGACCAAATACGAGCATGTCAAGGGCGAGATCCTGGGAGTAAATTGTTATGAAGCGGGCCATCCGGTGCCGGACGAGAACAGCTTTGCGGCCACCGAGAAGGCATTGGAGCTGGTGCAGGGGCTGACAGCGGAGGATACCGTGCTGTTTCTGCTCTCCGGCGGAGGAAGTGCATTGTTTGAAAAGCCGCTGCTCCCCGGCACAGAATTGCAGGACATCACCGGCCAGCTTCTTGCCAGCGGTGCCGACATCGTGGAGATGAACACCATCCGCAAACGGCTTTCGGGCGTCAAGGGCGGGCGGTTCGCGCAGGCATGCGCCCCGGCTCAGGTGTTCAGCATCGTGCTGAGCGATATTCTGGGCGACCCGCTGGATATGATCGCCAGCGGCCCGGCGGTGCCGGACACCTCTACCTGCGCACAGGCGCTTGCCATTGCGGAGAAGTATCACCTGAAGCTCTCGGAACAGGCAAAAGCTCTTCTGGCGCAGGAAACGCCCAAGATGCTGGACAACGTGACGACCCGGATCACCGGCAGTGTGCGGGAGCTTTGCACCGCCGCCGCTGCCGCCTGCCGGGAGCTTGGCTATGAGCCCGTCCTGCTGACCGACCAGCTCTGCGGTGAAGCCCGGGAGGCGGGCAGCTTCCTTGGCTCCATCGTCCGGACTCACGCGGGGCAGGGAAAAAAGCTGGCCTACATCGCAGGCGGCGAGACGGTCGTCCACCTGACGGGCAAGGGCCTCGGCGGACGGAATCAGGAGCTTGCCCTTGCAGCGGCTCCGGCGTTGGCCGGGCTGGATGCAGCAGTGTTCTCGGTGGGCAGTGACGGCACTGACGGCCCCACCGATGCTGCCGGCGGCTATGTGGATGGTGACACCCTTTCCGCACTGACCGCCAAGGGCTGGAATGTGTTCGACACCCTGCAGAACAACGACGCCTACCATGCACTGAAAGCTGTGGACGGCCTGATCATCACCGGCGCTACTGGCACGAATGTCAATGATGCTGCCGTGGCGCTGGTGGGGGAGAAGTAAAAATGTGATTCTGGTATGAAAGAGGGGATGGCTCCCATGTACGTCGATTGGGAATACTACAAAATTTTCTATTATGTGGCAAAGTATCAGAACTTTACGAAAGCGGCGCGGGTGCTGGGCAACAACCAGCCCAACATCACCCACTCGATGAACCGGCTGGAAAGCCAGCTGAACTGTGTGCTCTTTACCCGCTCCAACCGGGGCGTCACCCTGACGCCGGAGGGCGAGATGCTCTACTCCCGCATCGCCTCGGCGGCAGTGCAGATACAGGACGCGGAGGAAGAACTGAGCGCCAGCGCCACCCTCGAGCACGGCTCCATCAGCATCAGCGCGACGGAGACGGCGCTGAACATCTATCTGGCCGAGAAGCTGCGGACGTTCCACACCGAGTATCCCGGCATCCGGCTGCGCATCTCGAACCACTCCACGCCCCAGGCAGTGCAGGCTGTGAAGAACGGAGAAGTGGATTTTGCCGTCATCTCCACCCCGGCGGGAGTAGAACAGAGCCTGAAGATGGTGGAACTGAGACCGTTTTATGAGGTGCTGGTGGGCGGAAAGACCTTCACTGCACTGGCCGGCCGGTGCCTGACGCTGAAGGAACTGAGCTGCTATCCGCTCATCTCTCTCAGCGATGAGAGCATGACCCGGAACTTCTACCGGCAGTTCTTCCTCGACCACGACGCCGTGCTCCGGCCCGACACCGAGGCCGCCACCACCGACCAGATGCTCACGCTGGTGAAAAGTGAGCTGGGCCTCGCCTTCGTGCCGGAACCAATGGCAAAAGAGCTTCTGGCCCGCGGCGAGCTTGTCGAGCTGCATCTGCAGGAGATCATTCCCTCCCGCTCTATCTGCCTCATCTATGACCATCACCGCCCGCTGAACACGGCGGCCCGGAAGTTCCAGCAGATGCTGACGAAAGCGGAGCCGGGCCGTCCGGCAGCGCCGGAGCAGGCGGAGAACGTCTCTTTCATATCCCAATAAAATGATTTGTCGTTGTCCCATACCGGAAAGCCGCGGCCTGCAGAGGCCCGGGCCGCATCGAATTCATCTGGCGCAAAAAGGCCAAGGGGAAGGAAAAACAGAATGATAGACAAAATGCTCGTGCGCGGGGCAAAGGTACACAACCTGAAAAACATCGATGTGGACATCCCGCTGAACAAGATCGTGGGCATTGCGGGCGTGTCGGGCTCGGGCAAATCCTCGCTGGCGCTGGGGGTGCTGTATGCCGAAGGCTCCCGCCGGTATCTGGAGGCGCTGTCCACCTACACCCGCCGCCGGATGACCCAGGCTTCGAAAGCCTCGGTGGAAGAGGTGCTGTATGTCCCGGCGGCGCTGGCGCTGCACCAGCGGCCGGGCGTGCCGGGCATCCGCAGCACCTTCGGCACCGGCACGGAGCTTTTGAACAGCCTGCGGCTCATGTACTCCCGCCTCGCAAGCCACCGCTGCCCGAACGGGCATTACATCCCGCCGACGCTGGCTGTTGCGGCGGGCAGGGAGCTGGTCTGCCCGGAGTGCGGTGCGCATTTCTATGCGCCGTCGGCGGAGGAGCTGGCTTTCAACTCTCAAGGTGCCTGCCAGAAGTGCGGCGGCACAGGCAGCGTCCGGACGGTGGACATCGCGTCGCTGGTGCCGGACGACTCGCTGACCATTGACGGCGGCGCAGTGGCCCCGTGGAACAGCCTGATGTGGTCGCTGATGACAGACGTCTGCCGGGAGATGGGCGTGAGGACGGATGTGCCGTTCCGCGACCTGACCGAACAGGAAAAGGACATCGTCTACCACGGCCCGGCAGAGAAAAAGCATATCTTCTACCACGCCAGGAACTCGAACCAGGCCGGCGAGCTGGACTTTACCTATTACAACGCCGTCTACACTGTAGAAAATGCTCTTGCAAAGGTCAAGGATGACAAGGGCATGAAGCGGGTCGAAAAGTTCCTGCGGGAAGATGTCTGCCCCGAGTGTCATGGCTCACGGCTCTCAGCGGCGGCGCGTGCGCCGAAGCTGCGGGGCATCTCGCTGGACAAAGCCTGCCAGATGACGCTGGAAGCCCTCGTGGAGTGGGTGAAGGGCGTGCCGGGCAGTCTGCCGGAAGAGATGCGCCCGATGGCGGAGAGCATCTGCGAGGCATTCGAAAGTACCGCCAAGCGGCTGATGGACTTAGGTCTGGGCTATCTGACGCTTGACCGCTCGGCCTCGACCCTCTCCACCGGTGAGCGCCAGCGGATGCAGCTGGCCCGGGCCGTCCGCAACCGCACCACCGGCGTGCTCTATGTGCTGGATGAGCCGTCCATCGGCCTGCATCCGTCGAACATCGTGGGCCTGACCGGTGTGATGCACGACCTCGTGGCCGACGGCAACTCGGTCATTCTGGTGGACCACGACACCCAGATCCTGAAAGAGGCCGACTGGGTGATCGAGATGGGGCCGGAAGCGGGAGCTAAGGGTGGACATGTCATTGCCGAAGGGACGATAGCTGATTTGGAGGCAAAGCCGGAGTCCCAGATCGGGCCGTTCCTCTCCGGAAAAGCTGAGACAAAGCTGCGCCGGTGTGCCGGGACAGGGGAGATGTTCGCAGAGGGGGGGATCCATCTCTCTACCGGCAGCATCCACACGGTCAAGCCTTTGGAGCTGGACATTCCCAAGGGGTGGCTCACCGTGGTAACGGGCGTGTCCGGCTCCGGCAAAACGACGATGGTGCTGGAAAGCCTCGTACCGGCGCTGGAAGCAAAGATAAACGGCAGCGCCCTCCCGGCACATATCCGGGAGATTCGCGCCGAGGGCATCGCGCACGTTAAGCTCATCGACGCGACGCCCATCGGCATCAATGTGCGCTCTACCGTGGCGACCTATGCGGGCGTCCACGACGAGCTGCGGAAGCTCTATGCCAGATCTCCGGACGCCAGGCAAAAGGGCTTCAAGGCCAGCGATTTTTCCTACAACACGGGCAGTCTGCGCTGCCCCGGCTGCGACGGCACCGGTGAGGTGAGCCTGGACGTGCAGTTCCTGCCGGACGTGAACATCGTCTGCCCCGACTGCCGGGGTTCCCGCTACGCGCGGGCGGCTTACGGCGTGAAGCTGACCAACGAGGCGGAGCAGGCCGTCTCCCTGCCGGAACTGATGGATATGGACGTCAACTCCGCCCTTGGGTTCTGCGGCGGGATGAAGACAGTGAGCCAGCGCCTGCAGACATTGCAGCAGCTGGGTCTGGGCTACCTGACGCTGGGCGAAGAGACGCCCAGCCTCTCCGGCGGCGAGGCCCAGCGCCTCAAGCTGGCCAGCGAGATCGGCCGCACCCAGACCGACTCGGTGTTCGTTTTCGATGAGCCCAGCATCGGCCTCCACCCGCTGGACGTGCAGGTGCTTCTGCGGGTGTTCCAAGCCCTGCTGGACAACGGCGCAACGGTCGTTGTCATTGAGCACGACCTCGACGTCATCCGCAACGCGGACTATGTCATCGATATGGGGCCGGGCGGCGGCGAGAGCGGCGGCCGCGTCGTGGCAACAGGCACGCCGGAGGAGATCCGGGAAAATCCGGAGAGTATTACCGGAAGATATTTATAACAAAAAGGGGGCAGGTGCTGCATGGCACCTGCCCCCTTCGTCAATATTCTTATTTGCTTTCCGGGACACCGCGCAGTTCGGCACGGATGGCACGGAAGCGCTCGGGAACATCTTTTTCCCGGATATTTTTGACGAGATCCGGAAGCTTTGCGGTCTCGCCTACGGGATAGACCATGATGCACTTCCGATGCTTCGCTGACGATCAAAACAAAAAGTTAATTCTCGGAAGAAATATCCTGACCGAAATACTTCTCACCCAGCTCCTTGAGGGTGCCGTCAGCGCGCAGCTCGTCGATGGCGCTGTTGAGGGCATCGAGGAAGGAAGAGTCTTCGCTCTTGACGATAGGGATCGCAACGTGAGAAGCATCTTCGGTCTGGGCGACCAGCTTGAAGTCGGCGTCCGGATGGACGTTCAGGTAGTCGTAGAAGGAGACGTTGGCGTTCAGGGTGGCGTCGATGCGGCCAGCGGTCAGCAGCTGGATGGTCTCTTCCAGCGTGTCGATGCCCTGAACGGTCGCGCCGTAGCTCTCGGCCAGCTCCATGTAGGTGGAAGCGAGGCTGTTGGCCGTGGTCTTGCCGGCAAGGTCCTCGAAGCTCTTGATGTCCTCGTTATCCTTGCGGACGGCGAGGGCGGTGTGGATGTAACCGTAGGGAGTGGTGAAGTCGTAGGTCTTGGCGCGCTCTTCGGTGACTTCGACGCCGTTGCAGACGAGGTCGTAGCGGCCAGCGTCCAGACCGGCAAACAGGCTGTCCCAGTCGCTCTCGACGTACTCGGGCTCGACGCCCAGCTTCTCGGCAATGGCGCGGGAGACTTCGACGTCGTAGCCCACGAGGGTGTCGCTCTCATCGTGGAAGCTCCAGGGCTGCCATGCGCCTTCCAGCGCGATGACCAGCTTGCCGTTGGACTGGATGGTCTCCAGCTTGTTGGCGGCAGCAGCGGAAGCAGAAGCAGCGGTGCTGGAAGCAGTGGAGGCAGAAGTGTTGGAAGAGCAGCCAGCCAGCGAGAGAACACCGGCGGCGGCCATGACGCTCATGAGAGAAATAAAGGTTCTGCGTTTCATAGGTGATGATCCTTTCTTATTCAGTATGGGAAATTTTCTGGAGGAACTCACGGGTCCTTGCCTCTTTGGGATGGGCGAAGAACTCCTGCGAGGGTGCTTCCTCGACCACGACGCCGTTTTCCATAAAGACGGTGCGGGACGAGACGTTGCGGGCAAAGCCCATCTCATGGGTGACGACCAGCATGGTCATGCCCTCCTGTGCCAGCTGCCGCATGACGGCCAGCACCTCACCGGTCAATTCCGGGTCGAGGGCACTGGTGGGTTCGTCGAAATAGATGATCTCGGGGCCGGAGGCAAGAGCGCGGGCGATGGCCACGCGCTGCTGCTGACCGCCCGACAGCTGACGAGGGTAGTAGTCGGCACGGTCGGCGAGGCCGACCTTTTCCAGCATCTTCATCCCGACGACATCAGCCTCCGCTTTGGGCATCTTTCGGGCGACGATGAGGCCCTCGGTGACGTTCTGCAGGGCCGTTTTGTTGCGGAAGAGGTTGTAGTTCTGGAAGACGAAAGCCGTCTTGCGGCGCAGCCGCGCGATGCTGGCGCGGTCGGCGTGGGCGAGGTCGAAGGTCTCACCGTCGAAGGTGAGCTGGCCTGCGTCCGCCGTCTCAAGGAAGTTGAGACAGCGCAGCAGGGTGGTCTTGCCTGAGCCGGAAGGGCCGAGGATGGCCACGACGTCGCCCTTTTCCACCGTCAAATCGACGCCGCGCAGCACGTCCAGGCTGCTGGTCGGCTTGGGGGCGCGGCCAAAGATGCCGGGATGGACACCGGGCTTTGCGTAAGTATGGAAGGATTTGCGGACGCCGCGTATCTCTAACATTGCCATAACAGCCACACTCCTTTCTTACTGGAAGCCGTGGGCGTTGAGCTGGCGCTCCAGCAGCCCTTGCAGCTTGGTGATGACGGTACAGAACAGCAGATACACCACGGCCACCTCACAGTAGATGGGAAGGAAGATGTAGGTGCGGGCGGCGACGCGCTGGCCGGCCATGAACAGCTCCGCTACCGTGATGTTGGAGGCCAGAGAGGTGTCCTTTACCATGCCGATGAGGGAGTTGGAGAGGGCAGGCACGGCGGTGCGCAGGGCCTGCGGCAGCACGATGCGGCGCATGATCTGCCACCAGCTCATGCCGACGCAGTAGCCGGCTTCCAGCTGGCCCTGCGGCACGCTCTCGAGTGCGCCGCGCATGGTCTCGGCGCAGTATGCACCCTCGTTGAAGGCGAAGGCGATGACTGCCGCCGGGAAAGCGTCCAGCATGATGCCCATACTGGGCAGGCCGTAAAAGATGATGAAAAGCTGCACCAGCAGCGGCGTGCCGCGGATGACCCAGATGTAGAACCGGGCCAGCTGGCTCAGCACCGGCACTTTGGCGTACTGCACCAGCGCCACAGCCACCGCCAGCACCATCGCCAGGGTGAACGAGATGAGGGTGAGGGGAATGGTCATGGTGAGGCCCGCCGAGAGGATGCGGGGAAGAGCCTCCCAGAGCACGCTGACGGTGCGGTTGGATAAGAGTGTTTCCAGCATGGATACTCCTTTTTCAAAATTTGAATCAACAGACAGGACAGGTGGGTGGATACATTATATACCTTAAAGCTGGGTCAAAGTCAAGAGGAAAAAATGAAAATCCTACAAAACCTACCAGAATACTATAACATGATTTGGAAATGAACGCAAATGGTTTCGAAAAATTGCATGGTATAGACGAAATGAACGAAAAACAGGTGCTGACTTTGTGCAGAACGGCAGAGTAGTTGACGCGGCAGAAGCTTTCGGGTACAATAGAGCCGTATAGACCTGTAAAGGTACAAACAGGCCGCACGCCCCGCCAGACGGGAGCGCGGCGGATACGGAGGACAAACGTGATGAAACGTATTGGTATTCTGGGCGCTGGCACCTGGGGCATGGCCCTTGCACGGATGCTGACTGTGAGCGGGAATGATGTGCTGGTGTGGTCGGCCATCGAGAAGGAGATCGACAGCCTTTCCACCACCCGCAAGCACCCCAACCTGCCGCAGATGAAGATCCCCGACGAGCTGCGGTTCACCAAGAGCATCGAGGAAGTCTGCAAAGACAAGGACATCCTGCTGTTCGCAGTGCCGTCGGTGTTCGTCCGCTCCACGGCGGCAAAGGCCCGGCCCTATGTGGCCGACGGCCAGATCATCGTGGACGTGGCAAAGGGCATCGAGCCCGACACCCTGTACACCATGACCGAGATCCTGGCCGATGAGCTGGGCAAGGAGGGCGGCCCGAAGGGCGTGCGCCTTGTGGCCCTGTCCGGCCCCACCCACGCCGAGGAAGTGGCCATCGACCTGCCCACCACCATCGTGTCGGCCAGCAAGGATATGAAGGCCGCTGCCTATGTGCAGGAGGTCTTCACCAACAATGTCATGCGCGTCTACACCAACGAGGACATCAAGGGTGTAGAGCTGAGCGGCGCCATGAAGAACGTCATCGCGCTGGGCGTCGGCATCTCCACCGGCCTCGGCTACGGCGATAATGCCCGCGCTGCCCTCATCACCCGCGGCATCGCCGAGATCGCCCGTCTGGGCGTGGCGATGGGCTGCAATGTCCACACCTTCGCAGGTCTGGCCGGCATCGGCGACCTCATCGTGACGGCTACCAGTATGCACAGCCGCAACAACCGCGCCGGTATCCTCATCGGCAAGGGCGAGACCCCGGAAAATGCTGTCAAGGAAGTCGGCATGGTGGTCGAGGGCATGAATGCCCTGCCCGCTGCGCTGGAACTGGCCGAGCGGTATCAGGTGGAAATGCCCATCGTCCAGACCGTCAACGCCATCGTCAACAAGGGCATGAGTGCGGCAGAGGCTGTCAAGTCCCTGATGGAGCGCGGCCTGAAGAACGAGCTGCCGCAGGGCTACGAAAAATAAACGAAAAGGGGCGGTATCATGCCTTCTACCTACGCACACCGCCGCTTTGGTGCGGATGTTCTGGCCCTGCTGCCGGATGGCCTGCGCGCGACGCTGGAACAGCACCGGGAGCTTTACGACATGGGTCTCCACGGGCCGGACCTGATGTTTTATTACAAGGCCCTGCAGTCGAACCCGGTGAACCGTCTGGGCAACGCCATGCACGAGCAGAAGGGCGAGGTGTTTTTCACCCGCGCCCGCACCGTGGTGGAAAATGCAACGGATAAAAGCGCCGCACTGGCTTATGTGCTGGGCTTTGTCTGCCACTTCGCACTGGACAGCACCTGTCACCCTTATGTGGAGGCCTATGTCCGGGAGAGCGGTGTGGGCCACTGCGAGATCGAGACGGAGTTTGACAACGCCCTGATGCGGGAAGACGGCCTCGACCCCATAAAGTTCTTCACGGCCAGCCACATCAAGCCCAGCCGGGAGCGGGCCGAGGTCATCGCGCCCTTCTACGAAGGCGTCACGGTGGACGAGACGCTGGCGGCGATGAAGGGGATGATAACGGTGCATCATTTTTTGCAGGCGGCGAACCCCGTCAAGCGCTGGGTGGTGCTGACCGGGATGCGTGTCGCGGGCAAGTATGAGTTCATGCACGGCCTTGTGGCAAACCCGCAGCCGCACCCCAAATGCGTCCAGAGCAGCCAGAAGCTCGAAGAGCTGTATAAAACGGCTGTGCCGCTGGCGGTAAGGCTCATCGAAGAGTATGCCGAGAACAAGCCGCTTGGGGCGGAGTATCAGCATACGTTTGGGGAGAACTGAGAGGAGCACCGGATGGAAAAGAGCGGCAAATTCCGCCTGACGAGCCTGGAGCGGAACTGGATCCTGTACGACGTGGGCAACTCGGCCTTTGTGCTGATGGTGGCCACCCTTATCCCCATTTTCTTCAACGCGCTGGCGGAAGCCGGGGGCCTGAGCTCGGTGGAGTATCTGGCTTACTGGGGCTATGCCAGCTCGGCTGTGACCGTCATCACGGCTGTTTTGAGCCCTATTTTGGGGACAGTGGCTGATACGAAGGGCTTCAAAAAGCCTATCTTCATACTCTGCGTCTTCGTGGGCATCGTGGGCTGCTGCGCCATGGGCGCGGCGTCGGCGTGGTTGCCGTTTCTGGTCATCTTCGTCATTGCGAAGGTGGGCTTTTCGGGCAGCCTGGTGTTCTACGACTCGATGCTCAGCGACGTGACCACTCCCGAGCGGATGGACGAAGTGTCCAGCCGGGGCTATGCGTGGGGATACATCGGCAGCTGCGTACCCTTCGTGGTCTGCCTCGGTCTTGTGCTGGGGGCGGGGAGCATCGGCATCAGCCAGATGACGGCGCTGAACCTGGCACTCCTGCTGACGGCGGCGTGGTGGCTGCTCACGACCCTGCCGCTGCTGAAAAGTTATAAACAGCTCCACTATGTGGAGGTGGAAAAGCACGCTGTCCGGCAGAGTTTTGCCCGCATCGGCCATACCCTGCGGCATCTGCCGGAGGATAAGCAGGTGTTCTGGTTTTTGCTGGCGTTCTTCTGCTACATCGACGGCGTGTACACCATTATCGACATGGCGACGGCCTACGGCACGGCGCTGGGTCTGGACACCACCGGTCTTTTGCTGGCACTTCTTGTGACCCAGATCGTGGCGTTCCCGTCGGCCCTCATCTTTGGGCGGTTGTCGAACAAGTACCCCTCAGCAAAGCTCATCCCGGTGTGCATCGCGGCCTACGCGGGCATCGCGGTGTTTGCGTTTTTCCTGACCCAGCAGTGGCAGTTCTGGGTGCTGGCCGTCATCGTGGGCATGTTCCAGGGCGGCGTGCAGGCGCTCAGCCGCTCCCACTTTGCAAAGATCATCCCGCCGGAAAAGTCGGGCGAATACTTCGGCCTCTTCGACATCTGCGGCAAGGGCGCGTCTTTCCTTGGCACCATGATCGTCAGCGTGGGAAGCCAGCTCACCGGCAGCGCTAATGTGGGCGTCGGCTCCCTCATCGTGCTGTTCATCGTGGGATTCGTGCTGTTCAGAGTGTCGTTCCGTCAGGGTGAGACAGTGTAAATCGTTTTGACCTCTGCTTTGTCTTCGGACAGGGCAGAGTTTTTTGTTTACCAGCGAGTTATGATTCACAAACCATTCATTGTGTTTTGGCGGGCAGGATGATACAATAGAATCAAAATCCAGAAAATACAAAGGAGCAAGACCATGAAACAATATCCCGGCTACACCCTCGTCAAGCGCGAGGACTGCCCCGAACAGCACGGGACGCTGACCGTGCTGACCCATGACGTCAGCGGGGCGGCTGTCCTGCTGGTGGAAAACGACGACGACAACAAGGCCTTCGGCATCGGCTTCGGCACCTTCCCCTCCGACGACACCGGCGTGTTCCACATCCTCGAGCACTCGGTGCTGGCAGGCAGCGAGAAGTACCCGGTGAAGTCGCCGTTTTTGCAGCTGCTCAAGAGCAGCATGGCGTCCTTCCTGAACGCCATGACCTTCCCGGACAAGACGGTGTATCCCTTCGCTACCCCCAACGAGACGGACTTCAAGAACCTGATGGACGTCTATCTCAACGCGGTGTTCTGCCCGCTGGCCATGGTGGACAAGGGCGTGTTCGAACAGGAGGGCTGGCATCGGGACGAAGACGGCACGGTGAGCGGCGTCGTCTACAACGAGATGCAGGGGGCGCTGGCGACGCCGGACGCACAGCTGCAGAACGCTCTGAGCCGGGCAATGTTCCCGGATACGGCTTACG
>SKES01000301.1_pt1 | contig 49322 bp, 49 predicted proteins | sample 4826851 | NCBI WGS metagenome assembly SKES01 (sample SAMN11008803, study PRJNA524170) | human gut metagenome | biome: Human fecal sample; material: Feces; isolation source: fecal sample from pouch patient p52 | host: Homo sapiens | place: Israel: Tel-Aviv | collected 2016-09-04 | reverse complement strand
CAAGAAGCTTCTGGAGAATAAACCAGTGACGACTGTTACTCTCAAGGAAATCGAAGACAATGACGAAACCCCATCTGAGCCAAAGCCTGCGGAAAAGAAGAGAGTAGAAAAAGGTGAATTAGCAAACGTTCGCGATATTGATGTAGTTCTAGAGGATGGAACGCCAATGCCTGACGGTGTTCAGCTATAACTCATAGATATGAAAATCCTAAAGAAACATTAGGAATTGAGACCATTATCCATACTTCAAGAAAATAAGAAATAAAACAGTGTAAATGAAAAAAATCCTTCTCTTTACAGACAGTCTTGGTGCCGGTGGTGCACAACACCAACTGGTGGGATTGGCTGTATTCTTGCAGCGGGCGGGATATGCCGTTAAAGTGTGTACCTATCACAATTTTGATTTCTATAAAAGTATTCTTTATGAGAATCAAGTTGCTAACGAACTGATTCCTTGTGCTGACAACAGCAAGAAACGTATCTTAGCGGTTAGTAAATACTTTAAGCGTGAGAATCCAGATTGGGTAATTGCTTATCAGGAAACTCCATCTCTTTTGGCGTGTGTAGCTAAAATTATGGGGCGCGATTATAGACTTATGGTAAGTGAGAGAAACACTACGCAAAAGATTGGTATGAATGAGCGTGTTCGTTTTTTTCTCTACCGATGGGCTGATGCTGTTGTACCTAATAGTTATGCTCAAAGTGATTTTTTGCTTTCCTACTACCCTTGGATGAAATCAAAGCTTACGACTATCAGTAACTTTGTAGATTTGGAACGATTCGATTTTTCATCAAAGCATAGAAAAAAACAACCGTTGATTGTTGTTGCTGCTAGTATATGGCCTCCTAAAAATACGGTAGGTCTTATTCAGGCAGTTAAAATCTTGAAAGATCGTAGGGCGTCATTCCGAATAGAATGGTATGGGATAAGTGATGTGTACAATGACTATTTAGATCAATCAAAAAAACTTATCAAGGAGTTGGAGTTGGAGGATTATATTAATTTGCTTCCAAAGTCTAAGCAGATACAGGAGAAGTATAAAGAGTGTGATTATTTTTGTCTCCCGTCATTTTATGAGGGAACTCCAAATGTGATTTGTGAAGCAATGTCATGTGGTCGTCCTATAATATGTAGTAAGGTTTGTGATAATCCTGTGTATGTTGCAGAAGATGAGAATGGCTTCTTATTTGATCCTAAGTCCCCTGTGGCAATTGCAGATACCATTCAACGTGCTTTGCAGATATCAGATGAAAAATATTTATCGTATTGCGGTAAGTCACGCGAAAAGGCAGAACGGTTGCTTTCAAAAAAGTTTTTTGTAGATAAGTATATAACAATAATTGAAGGTAGATGATGAAAGTATTATTCTGCTCTCCATATTCCGATGCTCCAAAGGTTATAAAAGGGGGAATCAATACTTGGGGACGATACATAATGGCCTATTACAAACAGTATGGGAAGAATCAGGTAAAGATGATACCTGTATCCTTGGATCGTACCGTATGCGTAGATGAGAAAGCATCTTTTGTGGTGCGTTTGATCTATGGATTTCGTGAACAGATAGGTCCTGTAAAAAAGGCTATTAAGCATATGGATTCAGAGAGACCATTGGTAGCGCATTTTTGTACAAGTGCAGGCTTGGGGCTCTTTCGTGATTTACTTTTTCTCAGAGAAGCAAAGAAAAGAGGTATCAAGACAGTTGTCCATCTGCATTTTGGTCGTATACCAGAACTTGCTAAAAAAAATAATTGGGAATGGAAGTTACTCTCCAAGGTATTACATATGTGTGATGTGCCTGTTGTGATGAACCGACCGACTGAGAAAACACTTATTGATGAAGGTTTCAAGAATGTTACTTATCTGCCTAATCCTCTTGGTGTGAGTGTCCTTGATTCTATTTATAGTACAGAAGGGAAATATGAGAGAATTCCCCGCCGTCTGCTCTATTGCGGACATGTATTCAAGTCTAAAGGGGTGTTGGAATTAGTAGAAGGTTGCAGCCGTATTCCGAATATAGAGCTCCGTGTGGTGGGTAAGTACTCTCAGAATATAAAAGCTGAAATGCAGTCTATAGCTGTAAAGTCGGGAAAAGATATTTCATGGCTTGTTTTTGTTGGTGAAGTGTCTCACGAAGATGTAATTCGTGAATTCTTTCAAGCAGATATGTTTGTGTTTCCGTCTTATTCAGAAGGTTTTCCAAATGTCATTTTGGAGGCAATGGCCTGTGGATGTCCGATTGTATCGTCAGGTGTGGGTGCCATTCCTGAAATGCTTGACATTGATGGAAATGCTTGTGGTGTCTGTTTTAAATCTCGTAATGCTGATGAAGTTTATAGTGCAGTCAGTTCTCTTATTGATAATCAAAAGCTAAAATCTTTATTTGCCGCCAATGCTAGGGCTCGTGTGAATAGTATGTATGCAATACCTCAGGTTTGGAAGGAAATGGTAAATATTTGGAAGAAATGAGCATTGTTAGAAAAATAAAAAATAATCTTTTTGTGAGGAATTGTTGGATTGCTTTTGAACACCTGAAACGCTTCTTCTGTGGTAGAAGTCAATTCGCTCAATGTGCTGAATCTGTAGTAATTATTCCTCCCTATAGCTTTGGTAATCCTAAGAATATTGTGCTGGGACCGAACATAGGATTGGGACCGAATGCACATATTTCTGCCCTCAATGCTAGGTTTATCTGTAAAGGCAATTGTGCCATAGCCGAAAACTTGACTGTCCACACAGGCAATCATGCTCGTGTTGTTGGTATGTATGTAACAGATATTACAGAAGCTAATAAACCTAAAGGGTATGATCTGGATGTCGTTGTAGAAGAAGATGTTTGGATTGGCTCGAATGTAACGTTACTTGCTGGCGTAACTATTGGTAGAGGTTGCACAATAGCTGCAGGTGCTGTAGTTGCTAAGTCAATGCCTCCTTATTCCATCTGTGGTGGTGTGCCTGCTAAGTTCATTAAGTTTTATTGGACGATTGATCAGATTCTTGAGCATGAAGCAAAATTATATCCAGATTCTGATAGATATATGCGCCAACATCTAGAACAGATATTTAGAAAGTATAATAGTAGCATTTAAAAACTTTTTGTATCTGTCTATCTGGAAACAGATGTTGATGAGATGAAGTTACGATTGGCATATTCTGAAATAGCCCATCTTTGGGTGTGATTTTAGAATTATATCGTGTGCAGACAGGCCTTGTAGCCTATGCTGCTGAATTGCGTGCTGACTTTAATCGTCAACGAGAAGAAGACCGTCGGTTATTTAATTCTCAGATGGATGATCTAAAATCTTTCTATCAGTGCCGATGTTCGATCAGTCTGATCGGCATAAACAAGAGATACGAGATTTGAATGAAAAGCATTAGTCTAACCTCGAAAATTTTAAACTTAGCGAGGAAGCGCTTAACCTGGCATCATTTAGGAAAAGACAGCTTTGGAAACGTTCGTCCGAACAAATAAAATAAGTGGAAGGCTAGAAGAAAGATTGCAGCGAAGGCTTAAGAATATTGAACCAATCATTAATGATAAGTTGGAATATTTTGCCAAAAGTAATTTCTCAAAATTAGGTAAGCTGACCACTCAAGCTTCAAAGTATATGAAGAAAGAATGGCAGGCTATGAATAGAATTCTTCAGGATGAAAATCTGGAAATATCAAATAACTTGGATGAACGGATGATGAGACGTATCAAGCTGAATTTAAAAAACTGCCTGAATATAGGTCGTGAAGATTCTGCATTAGATTATGCCTTCATGTATTTTGTGTCAGAAAGTTATGACATCAATGGGGATGGTATCTAAGTGAGCTGATACAGAAACTTGTGGACAAAAAACGCTTATTACCCTGTTTCCTCAATAAATAAAAGTTAAATTCAAATATTCTTTTTAGCATTTCTATAATGTTCATGAATGAGGTGGAGCGATATGCGGAGAAATAGATGTATACATAGTTAAATCAAAGTTAAACTCAAAAGACTTGCCACTGTTTACTGCTGAAAATCAGTAGGAAAACAGGCTAAGTGCTTACAATCAACAATAATGGAAAGGAAAAAGAAAATACTGATTCACTCTTTAATCTTCAGTCCTGATGGAGTATCTACAGCTTATCTTTACAACGACATTGCGTTGGCTTTTAAGTGTGTTGGATATGATGTGGTAGTACTTTCGACTACTCCTCATTTCAATGTGGTGAAGGAACAGCTGGAGAAGCAGCCTATGAAGTGGGGTGTGGGGGGACTGTATAAGAAGAGCTTGTTCTACGATATCCCAGTTTATCACATTCCCCAGAAGAAATTTAAAAGTACGTTGCTCAGGTTAATTGGCTTTGTGTATTGGCATATCGTGTCGTTCTTCGTTGGTTTATTTATCAGGAATGTGGATGTGATTGTTTCACCATCGCCTCCATTGACTATTGGTCGACTTAATAACTGGCTCGGAAAGCTGAAAGGTTGTAAGGTGGTGTATAACGTGCAGGAGATTTATCCGGACATCTTGAACAAGTCTGAGACGAGTCTGGTGTATCGTTGCCTTCGAGGAATGGAGAAACGTGTGTATAATAAGTCGACTGCAGTTACGACTATTGATCAGGTATTCTACGATACGATTGTGGATCGCTTTGAGGATAGAAGTAAGTTGCACATCATCCCTAACTTTGTGGATACGGACTTATATCACAGTGGTGTTTCTACTGATGCTTTGGATAAGAATCTGTTTCCAGAGAATGATAACATTAAGTTGATGTATGCTGGTAATATCGGTTTGGCTCAAGATTGGTATCCATTGGTGAGATTGGCTGAGAAGACTAAGGATATGCCTGTAGAATATTTCCTGATTGGTATGGGAATAAAGAAACAATGGGTAGAGGATCAGAAGGTTGCTCTTGGTTTGGATAAGTTGCATATACTAGACTATCAGCCACGGCAGTTGATGCCTGCCATTTTGGCCTATAGTGATTTGCAATACATCTTCATGACTCCTGAAATGGAAGGCATGGGGTTTCCGTCAAAGGTATACACTATCATGGCTTGCGGCCGTCCGTTATTGGTCTGTAGTGGTGACAAAACTCCTATCGTGAATTTCTTGAAGCCTGTGGGTTGCGCAAAATTAGTGACTAATCATGATCTTGAACAAAAGACCGACGAGATAGCTGAATGGCTTAAAGGGATGACTCGTGATGAGTTGCGTGAGATGGGTGCTCTGGGTGAAGAAACTATTAAGGCTCAATACACCAAGGAGATTGTGACAAAACAGTATGTAAATTTGATTGACTCACTTTTAAAGTAAGAAACGGAGTGTTATGAATATCCTCATCACCGGAGTCCACGGTTTCGTCGGCTCTAATTTAGTGAAAGCGCTCGCGCCAGAGAATACAATATATGGTCTGGACATTGTGGCTCCTAAGAAAGAAGGTATAGTAAAGACTTTCTCATGGGACGATTTGGGTAGTATTGACTTCCCACAAATTGATGCTGTTATTCATCTTGCAGGTAAGGCCCATGACACTCGCAACAAGAGTACAGCGGATGTATATTTCAAAGTAAATACAGGTCTTACTCAATGCATTTTTGATTGGTATCTTACCAATGAACTTACAAAGAAATTTATATTTTTCTCTACAGTAAAGAGTGCTTCCAATAAAGTGGTAGGAAAGTGCCTTACAGAAGAATGCGTTCCCACTCCCGTAGGTCCTTATGGAGAGAGTAAAATCAAAGCAGAAGATTACATAATCGGGCATTTTGCACCTGAGGCTCTCGAACGTCCTTATCACAATTTTGATGATAGCGACTCTATTATAAAAGGGAAGAATGTGTACATTATACGTCCTTGTATGATTCACGGTCCTGGAAACAAGGGTAACCTCAATCTACTTTATAGAGTAGTGAGCAAGGGGATTCCATGGCCTCTTGGTGCTTTTGAAAATCGCCGGTCATTTACCAGTATTGGAAATCTTTGTGTAGTAATTGAAGGATTTTTAACTAAGAGTGTACCTTCGGGGATTTACCATATGGGAGACGATGAAGCTCTTTCAACTAATGAACTTATTCAAGTTATTTGTGAGGCTCTTGGTAAGAAGGTCCATATATGGCGCATTCCGAAAGGTCTGATGAACGGAGCTGCAAAAGTTGGTGGTTGGTTTCATCTTCCACTCAATCCTCTTCGAATGCAGAAACTCACAGAAAATTATGTAGTGAGCAATAACAAAATCAAGGCTGCTCTTGGTATTACGCAGATGCCGGTAAGAGCGAAGGATGGATTGATGGATACTATTAAAAGTTTTAAGCAGTAAAATGATTATGGATACATACTTGACTTACGGAATCATTTTCGTGATTCTATTGGTATTAGAGTTATGTTATTTCAAGGTGGCTGACCATTTTAACATTATTGACAAACCAAACGAACGCTCATCACACTCTACGATTGTATTGCGTGGTGGAGGCATAATTTTCTTAATTGGGATATGGATTTGGAGTGTCTTCTTTGGATTTCAATATCCCTGGTTTCTGGTAGGCCTGACGCTTGTAGCAGGCATTAGCTTTGTAGATGACATCCATTCATTACCGGACTCTGTAAGATTGGTCGCTCAATTTGCAGCTGCCGTTATGGCATTCTATCAGCTTGGCATATTGCATTGGTCAATGTGGTGGGTAATACTGTTAGCACTAATAGTCTATGTCGGTGCCACGAATGTAATAAACTTCATGGATGGAATCAATGGTATCACAGCAGGATACTCTTTGGCTGTATTGATACCGTTGGCTCTGGTGAATATGGATGATATTTTTGTAGAACAGAGTTTGATCATATCAACGATTCTTGCTTCATTGGTGTTTTGTATTTTCAATTTCCGTCCGAAGGGTAAAGCGAAATGCTTTGCAGGGGATGTCGGCTCTATCGGCATTGCTTTTATCATACTGTTTCTGTTAGGTAATGTGATGATCGAGACAACGGATATTACTTGGCTGATATTCCTGTTAGTATATGGTGTGGATGGTTGTCTGACTATTGTACATCGTATTATGTTGCACGAAAATTTGGGCGAGGCACATCGTAAGCATGCTTATCAGATTATGGCTAATGAGTTGAAAGCGGGGCATGTAAAAGTTGCATTGTTGTATATGGTTATGCAGTTAGTGATTTCCCTTGGATTTATCTATCTTTGTCCCGATACAGTGATTGCTCATTGGTTATATCTAGTGGGTGTATCAGCTGTATTGGCTATTGCTTACATATTATTCATGAAAAAAAACTATCATTTACATGAAGAATATCTTATATCATTGAAACAATAACGATTATGGAATTTGATAAAGAATTTTTGGATAAGTTATTTGAGCAAGCTATGGAGAATCCACGTTTGCGTCAGAACTTCGACCTACGCACTTCATCTGCCGATACCAGTCAACGTATGCTAAACGCATTGTTGCCAGAAACTAAGGTGCCTATCCATCGACATGAAGATACTACCGAAACAGTAATCTGCCTGTGTGGTAAGTTGGACGAAGTAATTTATGAGGAAGTAGTTTCGTATGAGAAGGATACGGATGATTTTCATAAGGGGATGAATGTACAAGATGTAGCTCGTAAGGTTGAGTATCGAGAAGTACAGCGTATCCATCTCAATCCTACAGAAACCAAGTATGGTTGTCAGATACCTAAGGGTGCATGGCATACTGTGGAAGTGATTGAACCATCTGTCATCTTTGAGGCTAAAGATGGAGCTTATGCTCGTTAAACGATGAAAAACAGATGAAATGAATAGGAAGTACTGAAAGTGCTTTTTAATACGTTATGTTATAATTGAATATTTACAATGAGATGGAAAAATGTAGGTCCCTAGATTCATGTGACAAACATGAATCCCTACATTTAGTAGATTAGGAGCAATATAGTGGTATTGTCCTAATCTCGCTCTTCATATTAGTGTTAACACTAATATGATTTCCAAAAATACCAACTGTCTGTGAAGATCGTTGATATTTTTTTATACAATAAGCTGTGGTGGAAATCTAAAAGGAGCTATTTTTGATAAGAAATTATTTGGGAATACTCTTTCACCGCATCAAAGCACGGACATCCTTTCATTGGATTCAAGTCCCGGTGTCCCACAATCAACGCTTTTGGAAACTGCCTTTTCAACTCCCTCAACAAAGCAAGCAAAGCTCCTTTTTGCTCCAGTGTACGCGTATCTTTCGGTTTTCCGTTCGCATCCAGTCCTCCCTCATAACAAACACCTATCGAATGGGTGTTATGATTACGGCAGTGTGCCCCGACCTTTTCTAACGCACGTCCCCGGTGGATCTCCCCGTCGCGAGTAATGTAAAAATGATAGCCAATATCACGGAAACCACGGTGCAAGATATGATCCTGTCGGCAAGCCTCCGCCGAAAGGGACTTTCCTTCCGGCGTGGCACTGCAATGAATGATAATTAATGTAATAGTCCGCATGGGGTTACATGCAACTTTGTATTCCGAACACACCTCCGATGGCGGTGGCTACAGTGATAACGATTTTGAGAACTAAGCTCCATACAGAGCGGGGAGATGATGATTTACTCATACAATAACAGGTTTTAAATAAATTAATAATAGTTTTCTTTTACCACAGATTTACCACAGATTTACTGTAGGTTTGCCATAGGTTTACCACAGATCTACACAGACTCACACAGATAAATAATCGACTACTTTAGCAACTACCAATTCAATATAATCTGTGGAAATCTGTGTAGTCAGTGGTGAATCTTTTAGGCAGCCGGGTCAGGCGCCTCGCCACCTCCATCCGGTTTCGGATCAGGGTTGTCACCCGAATCAGAACCTCCTCCGGCAGTTGTCGGTTTCTGATATTCCGCCTGCTGCTTCAACTGGCTATCGAGTTTCAGATTATTGGTCGACAGATTACCGGTGGCACGGGCTTTCAAACGCATGCCGCTAATATTCTTCTCCAACGAGAACTCTTCCAGCGTATCGGCTGCCTTACTGCGAATACCCACACCAAAAATGGCAAGATCATCAATTTTCACACACTTGCCGTCTAGCAACAATTCCTTGATGCAATCTACCATATCCGAAAGCACACCTTTGATGACACCACCGGAATACGGTGAATTGTGCTTCGACATGTGTTCGGCAAGCTTTGCCAAATCAAACGTCTCGTCGCTTACTGCACGGGCGAACCACTTACCCGCATTCAAGCCTTTCTTCTGCTGGTTCTGATAAATTTTGTAACGAATCATAAAACAATAAATTAAAGGGTTAAACATATTGTCCGGGGATTCTTTTCCCTTTCGACGATACAAAAATACTACTCCGGATCTCCCGGAAATCAGCTGTGCACGGTTGTGTCTGGTAGCGGTCGGTTATTTGTCATTATAGTCGGTTATTCAATGGAAAAACGTTGGCTATATAGTCGTTTTTTGTTATTTTTGTAACAGTAAATCAGAAATATATCTATCATGAGTGAATTTAAAATACGTGCTTACGGGCGCATGGAACTGGCGCAACTCTATTCTCCGCAACTAACTGACATCGCTGCCTATCGAAAGATGAAGAAATGGATTTCTTTGTGTCCCGGACTTCTACAACGCCTGTACGACTTAGGCTACGAATCAAAGCGACGCTCATTCACACCGTTGGAGGTGAGAGTCATTGTGGATGCTTTAGGAGAGCCTTAAATAAAGCGTCGCTTTATGGTGTATAAAGCACCGCTTTACGATGTCTAAAGCTTAGCTTTACACCTCCTAAAGCGATGCTTTATGCAGGACAAACGATTGTTTCAGTCAAAACGGATGTGGTAATTGAAATGACTACTGCATCCGTAAATAAAACGGGTACAGTAGGTACACTTTTTCCGGTTCACTCATACACACACGCACGCGCATACAACCCTTTACCGTCCATACTGATTAATTTTCCGTGTTTGGTGAGACGCTTCAGCCAAGTGAGGGCTGTGTTTTCCTTAATTCCCATGGCAACTGCTTCTTCCAGTAACTGTGTACGAGTAAATTCATCACCCAGTTTCTGGAAGAGATAATCACGATCGGCATTAGGACGGTGGCTGATTTCTGTATTGGGGAGGAACGATAGAATATGCGTGGCATGACAGTAGAGAGGTTCCGCAAGACTAAGCACAGCATGAAAGTCTTCCTGTGAAATGGATACATCCCAACGAGTGATGATGTCATCTTTGCGGTTGTCCGCAGGAATCTCCTTGTCCGGTGTGAAAGGAGAGGTGGGAGAGGTCTTGAAGTCGTAGGGCTGCGGGCTTTCGAGGGCACGCAATACGGCTACTTCCGACATGATTCTGCATAGATTGACAGCCAGACGTGCCACAAAACTATACATTTCCCTTCCATTAGCTACACTGGAGCGTTCAAACAAGTCGGAAAAGACGGTGTCGATTTCTTCTTTTTGTTCATCCGTGAGTTGCAGGGTATGAATGCCGTGCGCTTTTATCACGCTCAACTTTTCTTTCCATTCCAGTCCCATAGCGGTGAATATCTCCTCCCAATCTATCTCGTTGTCCATAAATTGGCTGATCCATTTACTGATTCCGCACATGTAATAATATAATTGGCGGGAGTATGATCCGTCTTCTGCCGTCGGAATGAAAGTTTGCACTTGCGACGGCGTACCCGAAATCAGGACGGAAAGATAGCTTTTCTTCACTTCCCGGTATTCCTGGTCGGTGCGGCGGTTGTAGGACAAGCGGTCGTGGTCGAACGCTTTGCGCAGGGTATCGCTCCAATGACCGTGGTCCGATCCGATGGCGGTGGAAAGAGTGTCCGCTTCCGCTTCGCAGATAAGTCCGGTTCCGTCGGAGTCCATGATGTTTTGTAGGATACCCGTACCGGTGTTGTTGCCCGAAATGAGGAACATCCTGTTAGGGGGCATTTGTGGAGCCTCCTTTTTGGTTCGTTCTTTTCCCATTGCATCATACTCGGCTTTCTCTTTTTTGTATGCTTTCATCTGTATGGCCACTTCTTTGCGGATCTCGTCGTGGATAGGTTCCACGAGTAAGCGGATGTAGGAAAGGATACCTTTGCCGGAAGCCGAAGGAGCCACTACGAAACATTGGAGGCTGGGGTGATGGTATTTGCCGCCATATAGGCATCGCACGTGGCGCGACATACAAGCACCCAGGGCAGTGAGCGCTCCCAATAACATGATGTCGTGTTGTATTGGGTTGCTCCCGGCTTTTATGATACGTTGCAAAAATTCCGGCCAGTCGTTTTCCGGAAAAGTGGGCAATTGATGTTGTGGTTCACTGCCTGGTAATAGTTCTTCTTCCCCTTCTTTATCATCGGAGATATTGTCATTTCCCACCTTATTATGCGCGCCCGTGTGTGGGGGAAATTTGCGTGCTGTACCTGCTGTACCTTTTGTACCTGTGGGATGTTTGGGCATTTCTTCTATGCAGATGCTTACTCCCGTCGCTTCGGCAAGGTGGAAAGCGGTGCCCAGGTGCACTTCTCCACGTTGGGTGTGGAGTGCGTTGGAGAATACCCGTTCGGCATGTTCGCGCTGATACTTGGGAGACACCCTGCATAGGCGGTGAAAAAACTCACGTCCTGCTTCGCCGCAATCTGTTGCGATGGCGAATGACAATTGTACGTATTCAAGATAAGTGGGAGCAATGTCCGCTCCTGCCGTTTCGACTGCTTCGGTGAGACGGCGTAAAGATTCAATATCGGTCATTTTGATTTATGATTTTTGATTTATGATTTATTCGTTGGTGGTTCTGAACAATGCTTCCGGGTCGTAACTAAGGAAACAGGATCTCACGAGGTCTTTGCCGGAGAAATCTACTTTGGATTTTGTTTCGGAAGAAACTGCTGTTACCGTATTGTATGCCGTCTCTACGTACCGCATCGCCCAACTCATGTTGTCTGTGATATTTGGGATGTCATTTGTCGTGGAGGAATAATGGCAGGGAACAAATGCCTTTACACCCAGTCCGCTGGGGCTGACAAAGGTGAGTACAGGTTGTAGGAGAGGATCGTCATAGAGCATACGTCGCATTTCCACTGCTTCCTGATAAGAGTGGAGACCGTCCACATCTACTATCACCAGGTGAGACGGGGAGACGAAATCCTTACTGCTACGGCGGGTGAATGTGCCGCAGGGGGTCACATACGGTAGTAATGACGCTTTGGCGGTTCGTATATCTTCGGAGTTGCGTACTTGTTCGGTCAGGGCTTTGAGATTCTCGTTGCAAGTAATCATTTGGAAAACTTGTTCGATGGAGACTTCGCAGAAGGGGATAAGCGTGGGAGGAGTCATCAGTCGGCCTTGTTTGTCTTTGATAGGAGCGATAGGTGGCATGAAATAGGACATTCTGTAGTTGTTTGGCATCATTTTCTTTTTGTTTCAAGTTAAAATATTTATTTTTGCAAAAAAATATGAGTGTGTTTCAAAACACGGTGTAAAATTAGTAAATGCAAAATAGACATCGTCCCGACATGTTGGGATGAAAGTGAAAATAATTAACCGTTACGGTGTAATTTTAACAATAAAAAAGAATGGAAAATGAAAAAGGTTTATATGTAGCTTTAGGAGTTTACATAGGAGAGTTGCAAAAGCGTGCGGATTTGAAAAATGACGAAATACGGAAGAGCGTACACATCGGCCACTCTACTTTTAATGATTTAAAAAAGGGGCAAAACGCCCATTGAGTGATTACGTAAAAGTGGTGGAGTGCTGTCTGGATGCCTTCAATGAAGAGGAAGCCGGGGCTATCTGGGATGAATGGAGGAGAATGTATTTTCGATACAGGAGAAGAAAAGAGGAGGAGAGAGGAGAACGGTGAAAAAACAGATAAGGTAAAAGCGGCAGGCGGGAAAAAGTTTCCCGCCTGTGGTCTTTATGAATGGATTTTTTTGTAGCTTTGTGAAAAATAAGATTGATATGGAAGATTTGTCTGGTAATTTTTATAATTTAAGAAAAAGAAGCGTATGAGTAGCAAGATATACCCCATTGGCATACAGAACTTTGAAAAAATCCGGAAAGACGGTTATTTCTATATTGATAAGACTGCTTTGATTTATCAGATGGTGAAGACAGGCAGTTATTATTTCTTGAGCCGTCCCCGTCGTTTTGGAAAAAGTCTGTTGATATCTACGCTTGAAGCGTATTTCTTGGGCAAGAAAGAACTTTTTGAGGGCTTGGCCATGGAAAAGCTGGAAAAGGATTGGATTACATATCCTATTTTTCATATCGATCTTAATACGGAGAAGTATGATACGCGGGAGAGCCTGGACAGCATATTGAATTTCACATTGGAGAAATGGGAACAGCAATATGGCACCGCCCCGTCGGAAACAACTTTTGCATTGCGTTTTCGCGGCCTTATTGAACGGGCTTATGAGCAAACCGGGCAGCGTGTGGTCATTCTGATAGATGAATATGATAAGCCCATGTTACAAGCAATAGGTAACGAGGAGCTTCAGAAGGAATTCCGTAATACCATGAAAGCTTTTTATAGTGTGCTGAAGACTATGGACGGTTGCATTCAGTTTGCTTTTCTGACGGGAGTGACGAAATTCGGTAAGGTAAGCGTGTTCAGCGATTTAAATAATCTCGATGACATCTCAATGCGGAAGCAATACGTGGATATTTGCGGAGTTTCTGAAAAAGAATTGCATGATAATTTGGAAATTGAACTGCATGAACTGGCGGATGCAAAGGAGCTGACTTATGGTGAACTGTGCAATAGATTGAGGGAGTACTATGATGGCTATCATTTTACATACAATTCTATCGGAATATATAATCCGTTCAGCTTGCTTAATACTTTTAAATATAGAGAGTTCGGTAGTTATTGGTTTGAAACGGGAACTCCTACTTATCTAGTGGAGTTGCTGAAAAAACATCATTATGACTTGGAACGTATGGCGCATGAGGAAACGAGTGCCGCTGTATTGAACAGTATTGATTCAACATCGGACAATCCCATTCCGGTCATTTATCAGAGCGGTTATCTCACTATAAAAGGGTATGACGAAGAATTTGGAATTTATAGTTTAGGCTTCCCTAATCGCGAAGTAGAGGAAGGATTTATTAAATTTTTGCTTCCCTTTTATGCGAACACCAATGCGGTAGAGTCGGAGTTTGAAATATAGAACTTTAACGCGAAAATGCGTAATATTGAGAAATGGATAGTGGAGTAATCTGTGAAATAATTGATGGAAAATCCCGGCTGAAGAAATAAAACGGCTGGGATTTTTTGTTTAGGATGTCTATTTGCCATTCTTGAAAAATATCAAATGGTAGCTATATCTTTTCCGTGTGCGATAACGTAAACGCAAAAAATAACAATTTATTATGTAGAAAAAGTTGGGGGAATGCTTCGTAGTTCACAAATAATGATTAAATTTGCCGCGATTTGTAATGCGGAGTTTGCAAAATGACGAATAATACTATAAAGCATCTGGGTATTGTGGAAAACATACAAGGTTCTCATCTGTCGGTGAGGATTGTCCAGACATCGGCTTGTGCGGCATGTAGCGCAAAGGGGCATTGTTCCTCGGCGGATAGTAAGGACAAAATCATAGATATTATAGATACCGCGGCTTCTTCCTATCAGGTGGGAGAGAAGGTGATGGTGGTCGGCGAAACGTCGATGGGCATGATGGCAGTGGTATTGGCTTTCGTACTTCCTTTCGTACTTCTTATATTTTCATTGTTTCTTTTGATGGCGTGGATAGAGAATGAGTTGTATGCAGCACTTCTTTCTCTGGCTGTCCTTATACCTTATTATTTCGTTTTGTGGCTCAATAAAACGCGACTCAAACAACAATTTTCATTTACTATAAAACCAATAAATAACTAAAAACATTATGAATTTGATTCTGATTGCAGTGATTTCATTGGGAGCTATAGCGCTCGTGCTGGCCGCTATTCTTTATGTGGCTTCCAAGAAATTTGCCGTGTATGAAGACCCGCGGATTGCCCAGGTGGGAGAAGTGCTTCCCCAGGCTAATTGTGGTGGATGTGGCTATCCCGGTTGTAGCGGATTTGCCGATGCTTGCGTCAAAGCCGGTTCGCTGGATGGTAAATTCTGCCCCGTAGGTGGACAACCTGTCATGGCACAAATTGCTGATATCCTCGGACTTGCAGCCGGTGAAGCTGAACCGATGGTAGCAGTGGTAAGATGTAACGGAACGTGTGCCAATCGTCCGCGTACCAACCAGTATGATGGTGCGAAGAGTTGTGCTATTGCCGCTTCGCTGTATGGTGGGGAAACGGGATGTAGTTACGGATGTCTGGGGTGTGGTGACTGTGTGGCTGCTTGTCAGTTCGATGCCATCCACATGAATCCTGAAACGGGACTTCCGGAAGTGGATGACGCGAAATGTACCGCTTGTGGCGCTTGTGTGAAGGCTTGCCCGAAGGCGATCATCGAAATCCGTCCGCAAGGAAAGAAGTCACGCCGCGTGTATATCTCTTGTGTGAATAAAGACAAGGGAGCTGTGGCGCGTAAGGCTTGTACAGTGAGCTGTATCGGCTGTGGCAAGTGTGTGAAGACTTGTCCGTTCGAGGCTATTACGCTGGAAAACAATTTGGCTTACATCGATCCGCACAAGTGTAAATCTTGCCGGAAATGTGTGGAAGTTTGTCCGCAGAATAGCATTATCGAGTTGAATTTCCCGCCGCGGAAACCAAAAGAAGAAGCTCCGGCTGCTCCGAACCCGGCTGCAAAAGTGGAAACTCCTGCTCCGAAGGCTACAGAAGCTCCGAAAGTAACAGAATAATAACAGAATAAAATACAGAACTGTATGTTAAAGACATTTTCAATTGGTGGAGTTCATCCACACGAAAATAAATTGTCGGCACATCAACCTATTATCACAGCGGAAGTTCCTGCAAAGGCTGTTATTTTGCTGGGGCAGCACATCGGTGCGCCTGCAAAACCGGTTGTAGCGAAAGGGGATGTGGTAAAGGTAGGCACACGGATTGCCGAACCTGCCGGCTTTGTTTCGGCAGCAATTCACTCTTCGGTCAGTGGTAAAGTGGCGAAGATTGATACCATAGTCGATGCCAGCGGTTATGCGAAACCTGCCATCTTTATTGATGTGGAAGGCGACGAATGGGAAGAAACAATCGACCGTAGCACCACACTGGTGAAAGAGTGTGAACTTTCCGCAGAAGAGATCGTGAAGAAGATTGCCGATGCCGGAATCGTAGGTCTGGGCGGTGCTTGTTTCCCTACGCAGGTGAAACTTTGTCCTCCTCCTTCTTTCAAGGCTGAATGTGTGATTATCAATGCCGTAGAGTGTGAACCTTATCTGACTGCCGACCATCAGCTGATGCTGGAACACGCGGAAGAAATCATGGTGGGTGTTTCTATCCTGATGAAAGCGGTGAAAGTGAACAAGGCATTTATCGGAATCGAAAATAATAAGCCGGATGCTATCGAACTGATGACCAAAGTGGCTTCCAGCTATGCAGGTATCGAAGTAGTGCCCTTGAAGGTGAAATATCCGCAAGGAGGTGAAAAGCAGCTGATCGACGCGATCACCAAACGTCAAGTGGCGAGCGGTGCATTGCCTATCTCTACGGGAGCAGTCGTGCAGAACGTGGGAACAGCATTTGCCGTTTATGAAGCTGTACAGAAAAATAAGCCGTTGTTCGAACGTGTGATTACCGTGACAGGAAAGTCGGTTGCGAAACCTTCCAACTTCTTGGCTCGTATCGGTACACCGATGAAACAGTTGATTGACGCTTGCGGTGGTCTGCCCGAAGATACGGGTAAGGTGATCGGTGGCGGTCCGATGATGGGTAAGGCGCTCGTAAATATCGAGGTTCCTACTGCGAAGGGCAGTTCCGGTATCCTGATTATGAATCAGAAGGAAGCCAAACGCGGCGAAGCTCAAACCTGTATCCGTTGCGCGAAGTGCGTGAGTGCCTGTCCGATGGGACTGGAACCGTACTTGCTCGGAGCTTTGTCCGAAAACGGAGATTTTGAAACAATGGAAAAAGAAAGAATCATGGATTGTATCGAGTGCGGCTCTTGCCAGTTCACTTGTCCTGCCAACCGTCCGTTGCTCGACTACTGTCGTCTGGGCAAAGGCAAAGTTGGTGCTATGATTCGTGCACGTCAAGCTAAAAAATAACGAATATGGAAAATAAATTAATCGTATCACTATCACCCCACGTTCATGGCGGAGACAGCGTACAGAAAAATATGTATGGCGTGCTGATCGCACTGATTCCGGCTTTTCTGGTGTCTCTCTATTTCTTCGGACTGGGTGCCCTGATTGTCACGGCTACTTCCGTTGCAGCTTGTTTGTTCTTCGAATGGGCGATCGGGAAATATTTAATGAAGAAACCTACCACCACCATCTGCGACGGCTCTGCCATCATCACAGGTGTGTTGCTGGCATTCAACTTACCGTCTAATCTCCCTATCTGGATTATCATTCTGGGTGCACTGTTTGCTATCGGTGTAGGTAAAATGTCTTTCGGCGGATTAGGTTGCAATCCTTTTAATCCGGCACTGGCAGGACGTGTGGTCCTGTTGCTTTCTTTCCCGGTGCAGATGACCAGCTGGCCGGTAGTCGGACAGTTGACCGCTTATACGGATGCTACCACCGGTGCCACTCCGCTGGCATTGATGAAACAAGCGATTCATGCTGCAGATAAGAGTGCGGCTATGGATGCTTTAAACCAGATTCCGGATGCATTGAGTTTGCTGATCGGACAGAATGGCGGATGCTTGGGTGAAGTGAGTGCATTGGCTCTATTGATCGGACTGGTTTATATGCTCTGGAAGAAGATCATCACTTGGCATATTCCTGTGTCTATCCTGGCTACCGTGTTTATCTTTGCAGGTATCATGCACTTGGCAGATCCGGAAAAATATGTTTCTCCGATATTGCAGTTGCTCTCCGGTGGTCTGATGCTGGGTGCTGTCTTTATGGCAACCGACTATGTGACTTCTCCGATGAGTAAGAAAGGAATGTTGATTTATGGTGTATGTATCGGTCTGCTAACGGTTGTCATCCGTCTGTTCGGTGCTTATCCCGAAGGTATGTCGTTCGCTATCCTGATTATGAATGCGTTCACTCCGCTGATTAACACCTATTGTAAACCAAAACGCTTTGGGGAGGTAGCGAAGAAGAAATGAAAAAGTTAGAATCATCTTTAAAGAATATGTTGCTGGTACTTACGGGCGTGACTGCTGTCTCCGTAGCGTTGCTGGCTTATGTAAATGAACTGACAAAAGGTCCCATTGCCGAAGCGAATGCGAAGACACTGAACGAGGCTTTGAAAAAGGTTCTTCCGGAATTTACCAATAATCCGGTAGCGGAAAGCGATACGATCTTCAGCGAGAAAGACGGAAAGAAGAACGTTGACTTTATCGTTTATCCGGCTAAGAACGGCGAAGAATTGGTAGGAACGGCCGTCGAAGCTAAATCAATGGGATTTGGCGGCGAACTGAAAGTGTTGGTAGGCTTTAACGCCGAAGGTAAAATCTATAATTACTCGTTACTCGCTCACGCGGAAACTCCGGGACTGGGCTCTAAAGCCGACAAATGGTTCGGAGCATACGACCCGGCCAAGGGAGAACAGGCTGTGTCTCATGAAGAGAGTAAAAAGTCTATTTTGGGGATGAATCCGGGTGAAGCTCCGTTGACCGTCAGCAAAGATGGGGGAGCGGTGGATGCTATTACAGCTTCTACCATTACTTCACGTGCGTTTTTGAATGCTGTAAATGCTGCTTATCAGGCTTATAAGGCAGAAGGTGGTAAAGTGAATGGTGTCAGCGGTGCTTCTCAAAAGGCTACAGGCGCAGACTCTGACACTGCTACAGGAGCTACGATAAAAGTTGAACTTACTGATTCGGTCAGTGCTAAATAAGAAAGGAGACAGATATGAATAACTTTAAAGTAATGATGAACGGGATTATCAAAGAGAATCCTACGTTTGTACTCCTGCTCGGTATGTGTCCTACATTGGGTACGACTTCGTCGGCCATCAATGGTATGGGTATGGGACTGGCTACCATGTTCGTTTTGATCTGCTCGAATGTGGTGATCTCTTTAATCAAGAACCTGATTCCGGATATGGTGCGTATCCCGTCGTTTATCGTGGTGATCGCATCTTTCGTAACCTTGCTTCAAATGGTGATGCAGGCATACGTGCCTGGACTGTACGCTACGCTCGGACTTTTCATCCCGTTGATTGTGGTGAACTGTATTGTGTTGGGACGTGCCGAAGCATTCGCCGCCAAGAATAACGCAGTTGCTTCTATGTTCGACGGTATCGGCATGGGACTTGGTTTCACCATTGCCCTGACATTGCTGGGTGCTGTCCGTGAATTTCTGGGAACCGGTAAGATTTTCGATCTGACCATCATGCCGGAAGAATATGGAATGTTGGTATTTGTATTGGCTCCGGGTGCTTTCATCGCTTTGGGATACCTCATTGCGCTGATTAACAGTTTCAAGAAAGCCTAATTCAATTAAATAAGAAAAGAATATGGAATATATATTGATATTTATTTCGGCAATCTTTGTAAACAACATCGTGTTGTCGCAGTTCTTGGGTATCTGTCCGTTCCTAGGCGTATCTAAGAAAGTAGAGACTGCGATGGGTATGAGCGCTGCGGTTGCTTTTGTGTTGACCATCGCTACCATCGTTACCTTCCTGATTCAGAAGTTTGTGTTGGATGTTTTCGGGCTGGGATATTTGCAGACGATTACGTTCATTCTGGTCATTGCCGGATTGGTGCAAATGGTGGAAATCATTCTGAAAAAAGTATCGCCTGCTCTGTATCAGGCTTTGGGCGTGTTCTTGCCTTTGATTACAACCAACTGTTGTATTCTTGGTGTGGCTATCCTGGTGATTCAGAAAGACTACGATCTGTTGACAGGTGTTGTGTACGCGTTTTCTACGGCCATCGGTTTCGGTCTGGCACTGGTGCTTTTTGCCGGATTGCGCGAGCAGATGAGCCTCGTGAAAGTACCTAAAGGAATGCAAGGCACTCCGATTGCCTTGATTACCGCCGGTTTGCTTGCTATGGCATTCATGGGATTCTCCGGCGTGGTGTAAGGATTTACAGTTGATAATTAAATAGGGGATTGGAAGCTCTGCTGTATGGCGACATACAGCTTTGAGTTTCCAATTCTTTTTTATACCTGATTGCCACCCAATCGTACCTAAATTACTTTTCAGCAAATAAAATTGTGGCAAATTATTGCTATTCCATTTTATTTCCATACATTTGTAACTCAAACAATGATAAGCCGAGAAACTAACCATTTTTATAAAGTATATGAAAGAAAGAATTTTAGTAACAGGCGGGACAGGATACATAGGGTCTCATACTGTTGTAGAACTACAAAACAGTGGATATGAAGTAATCATCATCGATAATTTATCAAATTCAAATGCTGATGTTGTTGACAATATAGAGAAAGTTTCCGGTATTCGCCCAGTTTTTGAAAAGCTGGATTGCCTGGACTTTGCTGGTCTTGATGCAGTATTTACAAAATATAAAGGAATTAAGGCGATCATTCACTTTGCAGCGAGCAAAGCAGTAGGAGAATCGGTACAGAAACCGTTGCTTTACTACCGTAATAACCTGGTTTCTTTGATTAACCTTCTCGAACTGATGCCAAAACATGGAGTAGAAGGTATTGTGTTCTCTTCTTCCTGTACAGTATACGGCCAGCCGGATGAACTACCGGTGACAGAAAAGGCTCCGATTAAGAAAGCGGAATCGCCATACGGAAATACGAAACAGATCAATGAAGAGATTATTCGTGATACGGTAGCTTCAGGTGCTCCGATCAATGCGATTATGCTGCGCTATTTCAATCCGATTGGTGCGCATCCTACGGCATTGCTGGGTGAACTGCCTAATGGGGTTCCTCAAAACCTGATTCCATATCTGACCCAAACCGCCATCGGTCTCCGTGAGAAACTAAGTGTGTTTGGCGATGATTATGATACACCGGACGGTTCTTGTATCCGTGACTTTATCAATGTTGTTGACTTGGCTAAAGCCCACGTGATCGCTATCCGACGTATCTTGGAAAAGACACAAAAAGAAAAAGTGGAAGTGTTCAATATCGGTACAGGACGTGGTGTTTCTGTATTGGAATTAATAAATGGCTTTGAAAAAGCCACCGGCGTAAAATTGAATTATCAGATTGTCGGACGTCGTGCAGGCGACATTGAAAAAGTTTGGGCGAATCCGGATTTCGCAAACCAGGAACTGGGTTGGAAGGCTGTAGAAACTTTGGAAGATACTTTACGTTCTGCATGGAACTGGCAGCTGAAACTCCGTGAAAGAGGGATTCAATAAAAGAGATTTGTTTTAAAATGAACATAAAAGATTAAACAAATCGTGCATGCGATTTGTTTATTTGATGCTAATCGACCTGAAGCTGTTTATGAGTATGCGAATATACGTAAATAGTACTTATGCCTCCCCGGCATAGACAGGAAAGATTGCATAGTAGTTTTGTCGTGTTTTATTTTGTGTTTGTGTTGTGACGGTACTACGACGTGAGTCGTGGTACCGTTTTTTGTTCGCCCAGTATGGGCGAACAAAACTATGTTTATAGCTTTCCTTTGAAACAGAAAACGTCGCTTTCTCCTATTGTTTCCGGTAAAGAAGTTCCGGGGGCGAACAGTCCGAACACTGAAGAGCCGGAGCCGCTCATGGAGGCGTAGATCGCTCCTTGATGATAGAGTTCTCTTTTAATTTCCCCAATAACGGGATGTTGCGGGAATACACTTGCTTCAAAATCATTGATTAGGATATCCTTCCATTCTGCAACTGGACGCAGGATTGCCTCTTTGACCGGATATTCCGGACGGTGGGGATGAATATTTGAAAAAGCTTCCCGGGTAGAAACGAAAACGTTCGGTTTGACAATCATGATTTGGTAACCGCTTAATGAAAGCTCGATTGGTGAGAACAGGTTTCCGATTCCTTCGGCATAGGTCGGCTTGTTTTTAATAAAGAAAGCACAGTCCGCTCCCAAAGTGGCGGCATATACCTCCAGCTGTTCTTCGGATAATTCCAGCTGAAAATGATCGTTGAGCAACTTTAGCATAAAAGCGGCATCGGATGAACCGCCCCCCAGTCCGGCTCCCGAGGGAATATGCTTATATAAATGAATTTCGACAGGGGGAAGATGAAATTCTTTATCCAGCAATGAATAGGCCTTTGCCACCAGGTTGTTTTCCGGATTGCCGGCTATTTCCATGCCATACTGGTGGAGGGTAATCTTCTTTTCTGTTTCAGAAGAAGTACGGATTTCGAGAGCGTCTTCGAGGGCTACCGGATAGAAAACGGTTTCCAGATTGTGATATCCGTCCGGGCGTTTTTCCGTGATGGAAAGTCCCAGGTTTATTTTGATATTAGGAAAAGCGAGCATTTGATTTATGAATTATGATTTATGGGTTGCTAAATTGCGATGTTGTGGCAAAGATACTAAAATCTTCATTTTTCTTTATTCATTCTTCATTATTATATTCTATCTTTGTCGTTCCGATTGGAAAAAGCCTGCCAATGGAAGCCATCCAATCATAAATCATAAATCAAAATTCATAAATCATAAAAGTTTTTCATGGCCGAACAGAAAAGAAATACCCGCAATACAAAGTCTACTAAGGTACAACCGGTAAATGATTATGGTCGTATTCAGCCGCAGGCGCCTGAACTGGAAGAAGCAGTTTTGGGAGCTTTGATGATTGAAAAGGATGCTTACTCATTGGTGAGTGAGATTCTTCGTCCCGAATCTTTTTACGAACGCCGGCATCAGTTGATTTATTCTGCCATCACCGATCTTGCGGTGAATCAGAAGCCGGTGGATATTCTGACTGTAAAGGAACAACTTAGCAAACGCGGAGAACTGGAAGAGGTGGGAGGCCCGTTCTATATTACTCAATTGAGTAGTAAGGTGGCTTCATCAGCGCATATTGAGTATCACGCCCGTATTATTGCACAGAAATCTCTGGCGCGTGAGCTGATTACGTTTACAAGCAATATCCAGAGTAAGGCGTTCGATGAAACGCTGGATGTGGACGACTTGATGCAGGAAGCGGAAGGTAAACTTTTTGAGATTTCGCAGCAGAACATGAAAAAGGATTATACGCAGATTAATCCGGTGATTGACGAAGCCTATAAGCTGATTCAGAAGGCTGCGGCGCGAACCGACGGTTTGAGTGGTCTTGAGAGTGGTTTTACAAAGCTCGACAAGATGACTTCCGGTTGGCAGAATTCCGACCTTATCATTATCGCTGCACGTCCTGCGATGGGTAAGACCGCCTTTGTCCTTTCTATGGCTAAGAATATTGCTGTCGATTATCGGAACCCGGTGGCGTTGTTCTCGCTTGAAATGAGTAACGTTCAGTTGGTGAACCGTTTGATTGCGAATGTCTGTGAGATTCCGAGTGAGAAGATCAAAAGTGGACAGTTGGCAAATTATGAATGGCAGCAGTTGGACTATAAACTGAAGAATCTGATGGATGCACCGCTTTACGTGGATGATACTCCGTCTCTGTCTGTATTTGAACTTCGAACGAAAGCGCGTCGTCTGGTACGTGAACATGGAGTGAGAATCATTATTATTGACTACCTCCAGTTGATGAATGCGAGCGGTATGGCGTTTGGTAGCCGTCAGGAAGAGGTTAGTACCATTTCCCGTTCGTTGAAAGGACTGGCGAAAGAGTTGAATATTCCGATTATCGCATTGTCGCAGTTGAATCGTGGTGTGGAAAGTCGTGAAGGTATTGATGGTAAACGTCCGCAGTTGAGTGACCTTCGTGAATCGGGAGCCATCGAGCAGGATGCCGATATGGTGTGCTTTATCCACCGTCCGGAATACTATAAGATTTATCAGGATGATCGTGGTAATGACCTGCGTGGTATGGCGGAGATTGTCATCGCCAAGCATCGTAATGGTGCGGTAGGCGAGGTGTTGCTCCGGTTTAAGGGAGAATTTACCCGTTTCTCCAATCCGGAGGACGATATGGTTATCCCGATGCCGGGTGAGCCTGCCGGGGCTATGCTAGGATCGAAAATGAATACAGGTAATGCAGGTTCCGTACCTCCTCCCGCGCCTGATTTTGCGCCACAGACGGACAATCCGTTCGGAGCACCAGGGGATGGACCTTTGCCGTTCTAGTTGCGTCCCTGTGGTGAAATAACGCGCAATTTTTTATCAAACCTTCTCGGTCAACCGAAAAATCTTATTAACTTTGCGAATCTTTTTGAGAAACAATAAAAAATTAAGTATATGAATATCTCTTATAACTGGCTGAAAGAGTATGTCAACTTTGACCTGACGCCCGATGAAACGGCTGCTGCGTTGACTTCTATCGGCTTGGAAACAGGTGGTGTAGAAGAAGTGCAAACCATTAAAGGTGGTTTGGAAGGACTTGTGATTGGTGAAGTGCTGACCTGCACGGAACATCCTAATTCTGACCATTTGCATATTACTACTGTTAATCTGGGAGACGGTGAACCGGTGCAGATTGTTTGTGGTGCCCCGAATGTGGCTGCCGGACAGAAAGTGGTGGTAGCTACTTTAGGTACGAAACTTTATGACGGTGACGAATGTTTTACCATCAAGAAATCAAAAATCCGTGGGGTAGAATCTACAGGTATGATTTGTGCTGAAGACGAAATTGGGATCGGTACGGATCATGCAGGTATCATCGTATTGCCGGAAACTGCTGTTCCGGGTACGCTTGCCAAGGATTATTATAATATCAAGAGCGATTATGTACTGGAAGTGGATATCACGCCTAACCGTGCGGATGCCTGCTCTCATTATGGGGTAGCTCGTGACCTGTATGCTTATCTGATTCAGAACGGTCGTCAGGCAACTTTACAGCGCCCGTCAGTGGATGGCTTTAAAGTGGAAAACCATGACTTGAATATCGAAGTGAAGGTTGAAAACAGCGAAGCTTGTCCGCATTATGCCGGTGTTACCGTGAAAGGTGTAACGGTGAAGGAGAGTCCGGAATGGCTGCAAAACAAATTGCGCCTGATCGGTGTGCGTCCTATTAATAATGTAGTGGATATTACGAACTATATCGTTCATGCTTTCGGTCAGCCGTTGCATTGCTTCGATGCCGGAAAGATTAAAGGCAATGAAGTGATTGTGAAGACAATGCCCGAAGGTACTCCGTTCGTTACGTTGGATGAAGTGGAGCGTAAGTTGAACGAACGCGACCTGATGATTTGCAACAAGGAAGAGGCCATGTGTATTGCCGGCGTATTCGGCGGACTGGACTCCGGCTCTACGGAAGCTACGACAGACGTATTCATCGAAAGTGCTTATTTCCATCCTACATGGGTGCGTAAGACGGCTCGTCGTCATGGCTTGAATACGGATGCTTCTTTCCGTTTCGAACGTGGTATCGATCCGAACGGTGTGATTTATTGCTTGAAACTGGCTGCTTTGATGGTGAAAGAACTGGCTGGCGGTACGATTTCTTCTGAAATAAAAGATGTATTCACTACTCCTGCACAGGATTTTATCGTCGATCTTGCTTACGAAAAAGTACATTCTTTGGTAGGTAAAGTGATTCCGGTAGAGACAATCAAGAGCATTGTGACCAGCCTGGAAATGAAGATTACCAATGAAACGGCAGAAGGACTGACATTGGCTGTTCCTCCTTATCGTGTAGACGTGCAGCGTGATTGCGATGTGATTGAAGATATTCTTCGCATCTATGGATATAATAATGTGGAAATTCCGACTACGCTGAACTCCAGTCTGACTACAAAGGGTGAACACGACAAGTCGAATAAATTGCAGAGTCTGATTGCAGAACAACTGGTGGGTTGTGGATTCAATGAAATTCTGAACAACTCACTGACTCGTGCTGCTTATTATGATGGGTTGGAGGCTTATCCGTCCAATCACCTGGTGATGTTGCTCAATCCGTTGAGTGCTGATTTGAACGCTATGCGTCAGACCTTGCTGTTCGGCGGACTGGAAAGCATTGCTCATAACGCCAATCGTAAGAACGCTGATTTGAAATTCTTCGAATTCGGTAACTGTTATTATTTCAATGCTGACAAGAAGAACGAAGAGAAGGTACTGGCTCCTTATTCGGAAGATTATCACCTGGGCTTGTGGGTAACCGGTAAGAAGGTTTCCAATTCATGGGCGCATGCGGATGAAAATAGTTCGGTGTATGAATTGAAAGCGTACGTAGAAAATATATTAAAGCGTCTGGGACTGGATTTGCACAATCTGGTTGTAGGTAATCTGACAGACGATGTTTTTGCTGCCGCACTCTCTGTCAACACAAAGGGCGGAAAACGTCTTGCTTCTTTCGGTATTGTAACTAAGAAGTTGTTGAAAGCATTTGATATCGACAATGAAGTATATTACGCCGACTTGAACTGGAAGGAATTGATGAAAGCCATCCGTTCTGTGAAGATCAGCTACAAGGAAATTTCCAAATTCCCTGCTGTGAAACGCGACTTGGCATTGTTGCTTGATAAGAATATACAATTTGCCGAAATCGAAAAGATTGCATACGAAACAGAGAAGAAGCTGTTGAAAGAAGTGGAACTCTTCGATGTATATGAAGGTAAGAACCTCGAAGCGGGTAAGAAGTCGTATGCGGTGAGCTTCCTGCTTCAGGATGAAAACCAGACTTTGAATGATAAGATGATTGATAAGATCATGTCGAAACTGGTGAAGAACCTGGAAGATAAACTGGGTGCCAAACTTAGATAAACTTAAAATTGTCATTATTAAAAATATAAACCAATGGGAAGAGCATTTGAATATAGAAAGGCCGCTAAACTGAAAAGATGGGGCCACATGGCTAAAACTTTTACAAGACTGGGTAAACAAATCGCTATCGCTGTAAAGGCAGGCGGTCCGGAACCAGAAAACAACCCGACGCTGCGTTCGGTGATCGCTACTTGTAAGCGTGAAAACATGCCGAAGGATAACATTGAACGTGCTATCAAAAACGCAATGGGTAAAGACCAGAGCGACTACAAGAGCATGACTTATGAAGGATACGGCCCTCACGGTATTGCTGTGTTTGTAGATACATTGACAGACAACACAACTCGTACGGTGGCTGATGTTCGTTCGGTATTCAATAAGTTCGGTGGCAATCTGGGTACAATGGGTTCTCTTGCGTTCCTTTTCGACCACAAATGTGTGTTCACTTTCAAGAAGAAAGACGGATTGGATATGGAAGAACTGATTCTCGATCTGATCGACTATGACGTGGAAGATGAATATGAAGAAGATGATGAAGAGGGAACAATTACTATCTATGGTAATCCTAAGAGCTACGCCGCTATTCAGAAGCATTTGGAAGAATGTGGGTTTGAAGATGTCGGTGGAGACTTCACTTATATCCCGAACGACTTGAAAGAGGTTACTCCGGAACAACGCGAAACATTGGATAAGATGATCGAACGTCTGGAAGAATTTGATGACGTGCAGACTGTCTATACCAACATGCAACCGGAAGAGGGTGAAGAGTAAAGTAAGGTTATGGAATATGTTTATAAGACCCAGGGAACTTGCAGCACGAATATCGAACTGAATGTGGAAGATGGAGTGGTGAAGGAAGTTGCTTTCTGGGGAGGATGTAATGGTAACCTTCAAGGTCTTTCCCGCCTTGTGAGAGGGATGAAGGTAGCGGATGTGATTACAAAACTCGAAGGAGTGCGTTGTGGTGGCAGACCGACTTCATGTCCCGATCAATTATGTCGTGCATTGCATGAGATGGGATATTGATTGATCTTCATTTATGTAAATTATATATTGATTTGTGACCTCTGGCAATTGGTTTGTCGGAGGTCATTTTTTTGCAGAAAGTCCTTATTTCCTTTTCTCGAGTAGTCCTTACTCAATCCTTTTATAATAATGTTCTCATAATTAGTGTATCATCTGTGTTCATAGGTCATCTACTTATTGGTCGGTATTTTGAACTAAAATTGATTCTCACTCGTTATTTATAAGTATATTTGTACTGGATAAACTATTATGCAAAAATGAAGAATATTTTTCAAGACTTAAGACGCAAAGATCATAAACGCTATCTGGGTGGACTGGATGTTTTTAAATATATTGGTCCGGGGCTGCTGGTTACTGTAGGATTTATTGATCCGGGAAACTGGGCTTCTAATTTCGCCGCCGGTTCCGAATTTGGCTATTCCTTGCTTTGGGTGGTTACCTTGTCTACTATCATGCTGATTGTCCTTCAGCACAACGTTGCTCACTTGGGAATCGTTACCGGACTTTGCCTTTCGGAGGCGGCCACTAAGTACACCCCTAAATGGGTGTCACGACCTATTCTTGGCACAGCAGTACTGGCGTCGATCTCTACTTCCCTGGCGGAAATTCTGGGAGGTGCCATCGCGTTGGAAATGTTATTGGATATTCCTATTATATGGGGAGCTGTATTGACTACGCTTTTTGTCTCCATCATGCTTTTCACTAATTCGTATAAAAAGATAGAACGTTCCATCATTGCGTTCGTTTCTGTTATCGGGCTTTCATTTATTTATGAATTGTTTCTGGTGGAAATAGACTGGCCGGCTGCAACGGCGGGGTGGGTGACTCCTTCTTTCCCGAAAGGCAGTATGCTGATTATCATGAGTGTGTTGGGAGCGGTAGTGATGCCTCATAATCTGTTCCTTCATTCGGAGGTGATACAGAGTCACGAGTACAATAAGAAAGATGATGCTTCTATTAAGAAGGTATTGAAATATGAGTTGTTTGACACTCTTTTCTCAATGATTGTAGGTTGGGCGATTAACAGTGCCATGATTCTGCTGGCGGCCGCCACTTTCTTTAAGAGCGGTATTCAGGTAGAGGAACTGCAACAGGCTAAGTCTTTGCTCGAACCTTTATTGGGAAGTAATGCGGCAATTGTATTTGCATTGGCATTGCTGATGGCGGGCATTTCGTCAACTATTACGAGCGGAATGGCGGCAGGTTCTATTTTTGCAGGTATTTTCGGCGAGTCTTATCATATCAAGGACAGTCACTCGCAGGTGGGAGTTCTCTTGTCTTTGGGAATTGCCTTATTGCTGATTTTCTTTATTGGAGATCCGTTTAAAGGATTGATTATTTCGCAGATGGTACTTAGTATTCAATTGCCTTTCACCGTGTTCTTACAGGTGGGACTGACGTCTTCCCGAAAGGTGATGGGCGATTATGTCAATAGTCGTTGGAGTACGTTCGTGTTGTACTCGATTGCTATTATCGTTTCGGTACTGAACATTATGCTTTTGTTTTCATAAAATGAACATGAACTTATAAATATAGAATGATGAAAATTATTACTTATAACGTGAACGGACTACGTGCTGCCGTATCTAAAGGGTTACCGGAATGGTTGGCACAGGAGAATCCTGATATTCTTTGTCTGCAAGAGACGAAACTGCAACCGGACCAATATCCGGGAGAAGTGTTTGAAGCATTGGGCTACAAGTCTTATTTGTACTCGGCGCAGAAGAAGGGATACAGTGGAGTGGCTATACTTACCAAGCGGGAACCGGACCATGTGGAATATGGGATGGGAATGGAAGCATACGATAATGAAGGACGTTTCATCCGTGCGGACTTCGGAGACTTGTCGGTAGTCAGCGTTTACCATCCTTCGGGAACGAGCGGAGATGAACGCCAGGCCTTTAAAATGGTCTGGTTGGAAGATTTCCAGAAATATGTGATGGAGTTGCAGAAGTCTCGTCCCAACTTGATTCTTTGCGGCGATTATAATATCTGTCACGAGCCGATTGATATTCATGACCCTGTCCGGAACGCGACCAACAGCGGTTTTCTTCCTGAAGAACGGGAATGGATGACGCGTTTCCTGTCTGCGGGATATGTGGACTCTTTTCGTACGCTTTGTCCGGAGAAACAGGAATATACCTGGTGGAGCTATCGTTTTAATTCGCGTGCCAAGAATAAAGGCTGGAGAATTGATTATTGTATGGTCAGCGAACCGGTACGCCCGCTGTTGAAACGGGCGTATATTTTGAATGAGGCCGTACATTCCGACCATTGTCCGATGGCTCTGGAAATATTATAGAATGGTAATACTCAATTTACGGGTGTCTCCTCCGTCGCGAAACTCGCCGAGGTAGACGCCTTGCCATGTACCTAAGTTCAAACGGTGGTTTTTGATGGGGATGGTGACCGAGCTTCCTATCAGGGAGGCTTTTATATGGGCACTCATATCGTCAGGGCCTTCAAGGGTATGGATGAAGTAGGGAGCACCGTCGGGAACGAGTTTATTAAAAAACGTCTGAAAGTCATGCCGTACGTCCGGGTCTGCATTTTCGTTGATGGTCAGTCCGGCAGAAGTGTGTTTGATAAAGACTACCAGCAGACCGCTTTCAGGAAGTGGGGGTAGCTGTGAGACAATATCGCGCGTGATTAGATGAAATCCGCGCGAATAATGAGGTAGTTGGATGTCAAATGTTGTAGCCATATATATTTTAGCTTTTTAAAATTTGGATGGTGGATTCAGATCCACATACGGATCTTTGACGGCTGATTCCATCATCGCGTTGATTGTGATTCCTGTGTCTTCTTTATAATTCCTTCTTTTGTTCCATTCACGTATGTCCTTGAGAGTGACATCACGTTTCTTTCTGTTTTGAGGGAAATTACTTTTTCTTTTCCTATCGGCATATTCATCCTTTCTGGCTGCGCTCATCATAGCTTGGATGGCAATGGCTGTCGATTCTTTATATGAAATAGTTTTGTTCATATTTTCTTTTTTTTGATTTTAATCTTTACGCCCTATCTGATACAAAGATACTTTTTTATACTTTTGCACGAAATAAAAATGCAAAATAGTTTATGGAAGATAGAATACAGAAAGCAGTGGAGCTTTTTAAGAGTGGATATAACTGCTCACAGTCGGTGGTAGCGGCTTTTGCAGACATGTATGGATTTACACAGGAACAGGCATTGCGTATGAGTGCTTCTTTTGGCGGGGGCATCGGACGGATGCGTGAAACGTGTGGAGCTGCCTGCGGCATGTTTCTGGTGGCAGGCTTGGAAACCGGTGCTACGGAAGCAACTGACCGGGAAGGAAAAGCTGCCAATTATGCGGTAGTGCAAGAACTGGCGGCTGAATTTAAGAAGCGTAACGGCTCGCTGATTTGTGGCGAATTGTTGGGATTAAAGAAAAAAGAGCCGGTCTCCACTATTCCGGAAGAGCGTACTGCTCAATATTATAGCAAGCGTCCCTGTGCAAAAATGGTTGAAGAAGCGGCAAGAATTTGGTCGGAATATCTCGAAAAGCATCCAAAATGAGCTCCTAAAATGCTTTTTTATTACAAAAACGGTAAAAAAGTGCTCAATAAAGTGTTATATAACATAAAAATAACTATCTTTGCCTCCGAAATAAAATCTGAAAGTCTTTATGGCTGGAAAGATTTTAAGCATGTCTAACTAAAATTGCAAAGCAAATGTTGAAAGAAAAAGCTGGTGTAATTGCAGGTACTATCTGGAATGCACTGAACGAAACAGAAGGAATGACTGCCAAGCAGCTTAAAAAAGCAACTAAATTGGTTGACAAAGATCTGTTTCTCGGCCTTGGCTGGTTATTGAGAGAAGACAAAGTCTCTGTGGAAGAAGTTGAAGGTGAACTCTTCATCAAATTGATCTAAGCGAGTAACTCACTTAAGCAATAAAAAAATGCGTTGGTACATAATCATAATGTTATCAACGCATTTTTTTTTATTCCGCCATTTACGTATCTTTGCACACCAAAAAGATAAAATAATAAGAATTCAGAATGAAGAATATACGCAACTTTTGCATTATTGCTCATATTGACCACGGTAAGTCGACTTTGGCTGACCGTTTGTTGGAGTTTACACATACCATTCAGGTGACTTCCGGGCAGATGCTTGATAATATGGATCTGGAGAAGGAAAGAGGGATCACTATCAAGAGCCATGCTATCCAGATGGAATATACTTATCAGGGTGAAAAGTATATCCTTAACTTGATTGACACCCCGGGACATGTGGACTTTTCGTATGAGGTATCGCGTTCTATTGCTGCGTGTGAAGGTGCGTTGCTGATTGTCGATGCTTCCCAGGGAGTGCAGGCGCAGACGATTTCAAATCTGTATATGGCCATTGAGCATGACCTTGAGATTATTCCGGTGATTAATAAATGTGACATGGCGAGTGCCAATCCCGAAGAAGTGGAAGATGAGATCGTTGAATTGTTGGGCTGCAAACGGGAGGAAGTAATCCGTGCGTCCGGCAAAACGGGGATGGGAGTGGAAGAGATACTGGCGGCTGTGATTGAGCGGATCCCTCATCCGGAAGGAGATGAAGAGGCTCCGTTGCAGGCTTTGATTTTCGACTCTGTATTTAATTCTTTCCGCGGAATTATAGCCTATTTCAAGATCGAAAACGGTATGATTCGCAAGGGAGACAAGGTGAAGTTCTTCAATACGGGAAAAGAGTATGATGCCGATGAAGTAGGGGTGTTGAAAATGGATATGGTGCCTCGTAACGAACTTCGTACGGGAGATGTAGGATATATTATTTCCGGTATCAAAACTTCCAAAGAGGTGAAAGTGGGAGATACCATTACGCATATTGCCCGTCCGTGTGAAAAGGCTATTGCCGGTTTTGAGGAAGTGAAGCCGATGGTATTTGCCGGAGTTTATCCGATTGAAGCGGAGGATTTTGAAGATCTCCGTGCGTCTTTGGAGAAGTTGCAGTTGAATGACGCGTCTTTGACTTTCCAGCCGGAATCTTCGTTGGCTTTGGGTTTTGGCTTCCGTTGTGGTTTCCTCGGATTGCTCCACATGGAGATTGTGCAGGAGCGCTTGGACCGTGAGTTTGATATGAATGTGATTACTACGGTGCCGAACGTTTCTTACCATATATATGATAAACAAGGTAATATGAAGGAAGTGCATAACCCTGGTGGTATGCCCGACCCGACGATGATTGACCATATCGAAGAGCCGTATATCAAAGCATCTATTATTACTACTACCGATTATATCGGCCCTATCATGACGCTTTGTCTGGGTAAACGTGGTGAATTGATCAAACAGGAATATATCTCCGGTAACCGGGTGGAAATCTATTATAATATGCCTTTGGGAGAAATTGTGATTGACTTTTATGATAAGTTGAAGAGTATTTCTAAAGGGTATGCTTCGTTTGATTATCATCCGAATGGTTTCCGTACTTCCAAACTGGTGAAGTTGGATATCCTCTTGAACGGTGAGCCTGTGGATGCGCTTTCCACTTTGACGCATATTGACAATGCTTACGATATGGGACGCCGGATGTGTGAGAAGTTGAAGGAACTTATTCCGCGTCAACAGTTTGATATTGCCATTCAGGCAGCTATCGGAGCGAAGATTATTTCTCGTGAAACCATTAAGGCGGTTCGTAAGGATGTGACCGCGAAGTGTTATGGTGGCGACGTGAGCCGTAAACGTAAACTGCTTGAAAAACAGAAAAGAGGTAAAAAACGAATGAAACAAATCGGTAACGTGGAAGTGCCGCAGAAAGCCTTCCTCGCCGTACTGAAGCTGGATTAAAAAAACACTGCCGCAAGCAATTTTTCAGAGATATGTTCTGAACAAATTGACTTGCGGTTAGTTTTTAATACACCAGGTGATTGCCTTCTGTCTGCAGAGCTTTCCTTGGCAATCACTTTTTAGGAACAAACAACTATAAATATGAGAAAAGTTCTGTCTTTTTCGGGCTTCCTGATGTTGGGGCTCGTCGTTTCGCAATTCTTGCCGATGATGGCAGGGGATGGCTATGGAGCTGTTAAATACATATCGAATGTATTGCTCTATGTATGCCTTAGTTTTATAATGATTAATGTAGGCCGTGAATTCGTTCTTGATAAGACACGATGGAAAAGTTACGCCCAGGATTATTTTATTGCCATGGCTACGGCTGCTTTGCCGTGGTTTATGATTGCCATTTATTATGTGTTTGTATTGCTTCCACCCGATTTTTGGAATAGTTGGGAAGCCTGGAAGGAGAACTTACTATTGAGCCGTTTTGCCGCACCGACATCAGCCGGTATTTTGTTTACAATGTTGGCGGCTATCGGGTTAAAGTCCAGTTGGATTTATAAGAAGATACAGGTGTTGGCTATTTTTGACGATTTGGATACGATTCTTTTGATGATTCCTCTTCAGATTATGATGATCGGGCTACGCTGGCAGTTGATTATTGTGGTAGTGATTGTGTTCCTGTTATTATCGATCGGCTGGCAAAGGCTGAATAAGTACGATTGGCGTCAGGATTGGAAGGCTATCCTCTTTTATTCAATAATCATATTTTTGGCTACTCAAATTCTTTATCTCGGTAGTAAGGAATTGTATGGGGAGGAGGGAAGTATTCATATTGAAGTCCTGCTGCCTGCATTTGTGCTGGGTATGATTATGAAACATAAGGAACATGACACGCCCGTGGAACGAAAGGTGTCTACCGGAATCTCATTTTTCTTCATGTTCCTGGTGGGGATGAGTATGCCGCATTTTATTGGTGTGAACTTTGCGGAGACTCATGCAGGTGCTTATTCCGTCACCGGTTCGCAGGAGATGATGTCGTGGGGGATGATTATGTTTCATGTAGTGATTGTCTCTTTATTGTCGAATATAGGAAAGCTTTGCCCGATGTTCTTTTACCGTGACCGGAAATTAAGCGAGCGACTGGCTCTTTCTATCGGTATGTTTACCCGTGGTGAGGTAGGAGCCGGAATTATTTTCATAGCGTTAGGGTATAACTTGGGTGGGCCGGCATTGGTAATTTCTGTGCTTACCTTGGTACTGAATCTGATTTTGACAGGAATTTTTGTACTTTGGGTCAAAAATCTTGCTTTAAGGAGTTATACTAATTAGAAAATTCTGTATATTGCAAAACTAATATTATAAAAACATTTCGTTATGACTATTTTGCGGACTATGCGGAACTTCTCGTCTATGAATATCACGGCGAGTATTCTTTTATTCCTGGCTGCTATCTCGGCAGCCATTATTGCGAACTCTTCTGTGGCTCCGGTATATCAGGAATTTTTGTCGCATGAACTTCATTTACAGATAGGAAATTTTAATTTGCTTTCGCATGGTGGGGAAAATCTGCGAATGATTGAGTTTATCAATGATGGTTTGATGACGATTTTCTTTTTATTGGTTGGACTGGAAATCAAACGTGAGTTATTGGTAGGTGAGCTTTCCTCTTTCCGTAAGGCGGCGTTGCCTTTCATTGCCGCTTGTGGTGGGATGTTGTTGCCTGTGATGATCTATTCGCTTATTTGTGTTCCGGGTAGTGAAGGCGGACATGGACTCGCCATTCCTATGGCTACGGATATTGCTTTTTCATTGGGGGTGTTGAGCTTATTAGGCAGCCGTGTGCCGTTGAGTTTGAAGATTTTTTTGACTGCTTTTGCGGTAGTCGATGATATCGGGGGAATTTTGGTGATCGCTCTTTTTTATAGTTCACATGTTGCCTATGGTTATCTTTTGGTAGCTATACTCTTTTATATTTTACTTTATTTTATAGGAAAGTATGGAACGACAAATAAGGTATTCTTCTTGGTGATTGGGGTGATTATCTGGTATTTATTTTTGCAATCCGGTATTCATAGCACTATTTCGGGAGTTATTCTTGCTTTTGTTATTCCCGCTAAACCTCGTCTGAATGTAGGGAAGTACATCGAAAAAATTCGTCATACCATTGCCGATTTTCCGGCAATGCAATCTGAAAGCATTGTGCTGACTAATGAGCAAATAGCCAAGTTGAAAGAGGTCGAATCGGCTTCCGACCGTGTAATTAGTCCGTTGCAGTCATTAGAAGATAATTTGCATGGAACAGTCAATTATTTGATTCTTCCTCTTTTTGCATTTGTCAATGCCGGCGTTGTGTTTAGTGGGGGAGGCGAATTAGTGGGAGCTGTCAGTATTGCTGTTGCTGCCGGTCTGTTACTGGGAAAATTTATTGGAATATATTTCTTTACCTGGCTGGCTATAAAAATAAGATTGACTCCCATGCCTTTAGGGATGACCTGGAAGAATCTTTCCGGAGTTGCATTGTTGGGAGGTATTGGCTTTACTGTATCACTCTTTATCGCTAATCTTTCTTTTGGGGTAGACTATCCTGTATTATTGAATCAGGCCAAATTTGGTGTATTGACCGGAACCGTACTTTCCGGCTTACTGGGATATGTCGTACTTCGGATTTCGCTTTAATCTGTCGATTCATCGTCTCCATCATCTATCGGAAGAATTTTCATGCTTTCTTCATGTGGCAATTGTTCAACTTGGCGGAGTTTTCGTTCGATAGCGCGAGTCCGCTTACCCATTACTTCTTCTAGTTGGTCGCCGGCATTTTGAAGGTTTTTCTGTACTTTTTCGAGTAGTCCTCCGAATTTGCTGAATTCTGTTTTTACAGCTCCTAATACCGTCCAAACCTCTCCCGTTCGCTTTTGAATAGCTAACGTGCGGAATCCCATTTGCAGGCTATTTAGGATAGCCCCTAGTGTAGTAGGTCCTGTGACAACTATTTTGTAATCTTTTTGCAGAGTTTCTACCAGACTTGTTCTTCGGATTACTTCGGCATAAATGCTTTCAAAAGGCAGAAACATAATGGCGAAGTCTGTGGTAAAAGGAGGATCTACATATTTGTCGTGAATGTCTTTCGCCATTTTTTTGATGGTTGTTTCCAATTGCTTGCCGGACGATTCTATCAATGCAGTATCTCCTGCTTCAAAAGCATCATAATATTGTTCGTATACATCTTTGGGAAATTTAGCGTCGATAGGCAGATAGACGGTGCTGTTCGCATCATCCTTTCCCGGAAGTTTGATTGCGAATTCAACGAATTCGGTTCCGCTTTTCTTGGTTTTTACATTAGCGTCGTATTGTTCCGGACTCATCATCTGCTCTAATAATGCTCCTAACTGAACTTCGCCGAATGTGCCACGCATTTTTACATTGCTCAACACCTTCTTTAATCCGCCTACGTCTTGAGCCAGAGATTTCATTTCGCCTAGTCCTTTCTGCACATTCTCAAGTTGTGAGCGGACAATTTCAAATGATTGGCCAATGCGTTCGTTCAATGTCTTTTGCAATTTTTCTTCCACCATTGTCCTCATGTCATCCAACCTCTTTTCGGTCGATTTAATCAATGATTCCTGTTGACGGGCCATCATATCGAATTTCTGACGCTGCAGCTCTCCGTTAGTCAACATATTTTTGTGCAATACGTCTTGCAATTGCTGCATATTCTGATTCAGCGTTTGAGTCATCTCCAAGCGGAGTTCCCGGATGCTGCGATTCAGTTCTTCGCGATTCTCCTGCATTTGTTGGCGCAAAGCTGTTTGCAGTTGTTCCGCTTGCGTTTGATTATTACCTTTTGTAAGTGACAGTATTAGTAAGACTATCACTAATGCGGCAACAACGATAAGTAAAATTAATTCCATTAATAAGTAAGAATTTCGTTTCCGGTTTCAGTAATCAGAATCATGTTTTCCCATTGGGCGGAGGGGAGGCCGTCGTCGGTGCAGACAGTCCATCCGTCGGCATCATCTATAAAGACTTCGTAGGTTCCCATGTTAATCATGGGTTCGATGGTAAAGGTCATTCCCGGTACGATCATCATGCCCGTACCCCGTCGGCCGAAATGCTCTACGTCCGGTTCCTCATGGAATTGCATCCCTACGCCATGTCCGCAGAGATCACGAACTACGCTGAAACCGTTCTTTTCTGCATGTTCCTGGATGGCGGCGCCTACATCACCCAGTTGTTTCCAGGGTTGTGCGGCGGCAATACCTATTTCCATACACTCTTTGGTGACTTGTACTAATCTTTGCATGTCAGGATTGACATCGCCAATCATAAACATACGGGATGCATCGGAGAAATATCCTTTATAAATGGTAGAAACGTCCACATTGATAATGTCTCCGCTTTTTAGAATCTCATTTTTGTTGGGAATACCGTGACAAACCACGTCGTTAATGCTTGTGCATACACTTTTAGGAAATCCTTCGTAGTTGAGTGGGGCAGGGATAGCACCGTGGCTGGTGGTGAAATCATATACCAATACATCAATCTCTTCAGTAGACATTCCTTCGCGAATATTTTCTGAAATATAGTCCAACAGTGCAGTATTGATTTTGGCACTTTCCCGAATACCTTCTAGTTGTTCGGGAGTACGGAGTACTTTACGGGGAGGAAGTTTGTAACCTTGTTTCCTGTATTTCTGTATTTTTGCTTCTACTTCGGCCGGATAATTGGAGGGAGTAAACCGGAATCCCTTGATAAAGTTCTTCATTATGATAGCATATTTAATCGTATGACAAAGGTACGAGAATAAATGGAAAATATGCTTTCTTGTTTTCTAAAACTTTTCGATCCTCAATTATCAATAGGATTTACCATTCGTATGAAACACTAACTTGAGGTATCCATTCCCATCTTTTTCGTATAGCATTATATTGGTATTGCATCCCTGTTTTGATTTTCCAGTTTTTATTTATTTTGAAAACGACATTACTTCCCAATTTGGTTGGTTCCACTTCGGAGGGAAGCCCTCGGTATCTTCGGGTATCGAGGTTTTGTGAACCATATATGTCGAGAGACCATCTGGAGGATAATTTATATTCCATTTGGCTTTGGATATGGAAATGATTGGAATTTTCTGCAAAGTCGCTTTTACTATGCAGAATAAGATTCTTGTTTATTCTTAGCCAGGAATAAGTGGGTAAAAAGGTGGAACCTGGCTTTTGGAACATCTTGTATGTGTGAATAGAAGGTTTCGAAAAGATTGTGGAAGATTTTAAAGTGGGTAGTGTGGGATCAAAATCTACAAATGGTTTTCGAGAGTACATTTTTTGCTCTACTTTTTCGATCAGCTTTCTGTTTATCTTGATTTCCTGATCGGATTCCAACATTTGCTGAAGTCTCAATGAGTCCTGTTTGCTCCATTCTTGCCCTGCTGCGGATAAGGGGAACAATAATAAACAAAGAATATTCAATTGATATTTCCGAATGTCCATACACTGTGCTAGTAAAGTTTATTGTATGGACGGTGAAAAACAGGATATGCTGCTTTGAACGATTAGTGAATAGTAATTATTTCACATAATATGGGAATACTTTTCTTTTGTTTATGATAGTGTTCTAGCTTTGAAAACGGGTTGTATCTTCTGAATTTCCGATTCAAAGCCAAACCAGTAGCCATGTCCTTCTTCATCGACAGGGAGGAAACATAGTCGTAGATTTTCGCGGTATGCACCGTATACTACTTCCCAACTTTCAGGAGGTAACTGTCTTTTGGTTCTTACTTTTTCTGCCGGAGCTTTTTTTAATGACATACCTGCTTCTATCCATGCAATACTGACTTGTGTCAGGTAGTCGGGATAATGATTCTTGCAGAAATCATAAAGGATTAATCCTCTTCTTTCCAAGCTAAGAGGAGTGTCGATGACATCTGTCCGGACCAGATGGTCGAGTAGGTCATGTATAAAATGGGGGTTCTCCAAAATTAGTATACGGGTGATATTTCGCCAGGTAGGAGTGTTATAGAAACCGTCTAACAGGCGTGACAGATAATGGGCTGTTTGTAACTCATCTACTGTGATTTCACGGGTTTGAAGTACTTCGTATGGAGGAAGTGGAGAATACTGTATACCTAATTCATCCGCTCTTCTTCGCATTTCGGTGCCCGGAAGTAATTTCAGAGATTCCAGTTGGATTTCTCCTGCGCCATACTCGGTTAAGGTACGGACGTCGTCGAAAATCTCTGATAGATGGTAGAGTGGGAGTCCGGCTATCAAGTCGGCATGAGTTTCCATGTTTTCAAGTGAACATAGATAATGGAGTCCGGCCAAAGCATTGGAGAGTTTTCCTATTCTTCGACTTTGTTCAAGCACGTTTTCCCGAAGGCTTTGGATACCGGCTTCCAGGTGCAGCAGACCTTTAGGCAGAGTGGCTAATTCCTGTTTGAGTTCATCGGAAAGTAGTGCCGGATGAATTTCCAGATGGAAACAGATGTCCGGGTATTCGCGGAATAAGTTTAATAGCTCTTTTGCCCGTTTATTATTGTAATTGAAAGTACGATCCAGTACTCGCACGTTTTTGATTCCGTGTTCGTGTATCACGTCGAGACGTTCTTTGATTGCTTCGAGAGATAAGGTACGAACTGGCTTTTCACCTCCACTGACACAAAAAGCACAGGTGTTAAAACATCCCCGGGTAGTTTCTAACTGCACAAATGGTTTGCTCCAATTGAAGAAACGGCTTTTTTCGGGAGGAACCAATTCAGAAAAGTTCATGACACGGGCAAGTCCGTTGTCCTGATATTCTCCTGATTCATTCAGGTAACAAAGTCCTGTGATTGATTTCCATTCCTTTCTTGGCTGATTCCACACTTTTAACCATAATGGAAATACTTCTTCGCCTTCTCCGCGAAACACTCCGCTTACAAATTTGTTCTTATATAAGAAAGCTTCATTATCTCCTAAAAACTCGGGACCTCCGAGTATAACACAGCAGTGAGGTAGTAATGCTTTTGCGCGTGAAACGATGTGCAGGAGTTGCTCATGATTGAATAGCCAATTGGTAGCTGCAATGATATCCGGTTGATGGCGGTAGATTTGATTGACGACACTGCCGGTGTTTTCATTGATCGTGGCGGAAACCGTACACCATTCAATGTCTGTATTATTTGCTATTTGGGCATGTAAGGCAGGTAATGCCAACGAAGAATGAGCGTACGAACTATTTAAATCAAGCCAAAGAAGTTTCATGTGGAAATTTTAATATTATCTTTGCAAAGGTACAAAAAACTTGTGGCTTGTAATGTATAGTAAATAAAAAACGCTAATTTTGTATTAATAAACGCAATAAACTAGAGAATTATGGAAATGATAAAGAAATATGCGGGTATCTTGATGATGCTGACTTTATTGGTTGGCTTTACTTCGTGTGAAAGTGAAGACGAGACAGAATTTAATCTGCCTGGTGAGTGGTATACGAATGAAGAGATTGATTTCGGGGCATATACCTGGGGAAGAGGTACGCTTATGACTTTTAACGCGAGAAATCAAGGAACAATTGGTTCTGCCGGTGATCCGAATTATTTGGTTTTTGAGTGGAGATGGATTGATGGAGGATATAATTCAATGGAATTATATTTTTATGGTGATGGCACTTATGCCTATATTTGGGGTGCGGAAGCTACCGATAGAACCTTTAGTGGAACATGGTATAATAATTGGCGGGATTTTAGGGATAGAATAGATGGACAGCCATTCTATATGCGTCGTCAATAAAACAGTGATAAAGATTAAAAATAAAGCCAGAGTCAATCATGATTCTGGCTTTGTTTTTTGAATATAGGAATTTATTTTTTCAAAAACAACTTCTTAAATTCCGCCGGATAAGGCGTCTCGAACTCCATTAAATCTCCCGTTACCGGATGATAGAAACAAAGTTTGAAGGCATGGAGTGCCAATCGTCCGATAGGGTTGGGAGAATCTTCTCTTCCATATCTTCCGTCGCCGATAATAGGATGGCCTAAATCCTGCATGTGTACACGAATCTGATTCTTTCGGCCAGTTTCCAAATCGAGTTCCAACAGAGAATATCCGTTAGCGCGTTTGATTGTCTTATAGTGGGTAATAGATTTTGATCCACCGTCATCATATTCACTGGAACTTACGTAAAGCGTTTTATCAGTCAGCCAGGAAACGACCGTATCATAGTCTTTTTCCATACTACCTTCCACTACGGCTACATATCGGCGGTCGGTCACTATCTCATGCCAGTTGTCGCGTAGTGTCCGCTGCGTTTTTTCATCTTTGGCAAACATCATCAGACCGGAAGTATCTCTATCTAAGCGGTGAACGATAAACACACGGAATTGACGTCCGGAGCGTTGCACATATTCATTCAGTATCGTGTAGGCAGTGCGCTCTTTCTGACGCTCCGTATTGACGGATAGAAGTCCCTGCATCTTTTCGACGACAATGATATAGGCGTCTTCATATACAATCTTCAGCAATCTGTTATTAAATTCTTTCTTTCCCTTTTGCTTGCTAATTTTCACTTTCATGCCTGCTTCAAGGGGAAAGTTGAATTGCGTGGTTATCACATTATCAACAAACACGACCCGCTTGCTTAACAACGATTTTAATTTCGTGCGACTTGCATCCGGCATCTTGGCAGCCAGGAACTCCATTAATTCCATGGGCTCTTTGACTGCATAATTGGTATATTGAGCACGTGCTTTTTCAGCAGGAGTTCTTCTAGGTCTTTTTTTCATTTCTTTTTTCTTTTGAGAATTTATTTTTCACCACAGATTACACAGATTAGCACAGATTTTTATTACTGATTATTATAATCTGTGCTAATCTGTGTAATCTGTGGTGAACTCTTTATCGAAGTTTCAGCAACACCACATTTTCTACGTGATGAGTGTGAGGGAACATATCTACGGGCTGAACAGCCTTCACCTTATACTTTTCATTCAGTAATTGCAGATCCCGCGCTTGAGTAGCAGGATTACAACTAACATATACAATTCGTTTCGGTTCCGCAAACAAAATGACATCAATCACATCCTGGTGCATACCGGCACGGGGAGGGTCTGTGATGATTACGTCGGGGCGCCCATGCTGATTGATGAAATCCTGCGTCAGCATATCTTTCATATCACCGGCATAAAAAATTGCGTTCTTGATATCATTGATTTCTGCATTCACCTTTGCGTCTTCAATAGCTTCCGGCACGTATTCAATACCGATCACCTGGCGGGCTTGGCGTGAAACGAAATTGGCAATTGTTCCTGTTCCTGTATAAAGGTCATATACCAGTTCGTTTCCTGTTAATCCGGCAAAGTTACGGGCTATCTTATATAAATTATAAGCCTGTTCCGAGTTAGTCTGATAGAATGATTTCGGGCCGACCTTGAAACGCAAGCCTTCCATTTCTTCAAAGATGTGGTCTTTCCCTTTAAATACGTGAACGTCCAAATCGTTGATGGTATCGTTGCACTTATTATTAATAATGTATAGAAGCGAAGTGATTTCGGGGAAAGAGTCCGCTACGAATTGGAGTAATTGCTTGAACAGTTCCATTTCGTGATCTTCTGTAATCTTGCAAATGACGATTACCATCAGTTCCCCTGTGGAAGATGTGCGTATAATCATATTCCGCAGCATACCTTCCTGTGTGCGCAGATTGATGAAAGAATAATCGTGTTCGTAAGCGTAGTCACGTACTGCGTTCCGGATGCGGTTGGATATATCATCCTGCAACCAGCATTTCTCAATAGCCAGTACTTTGTCGAATGCTCCCGGAATGTGGAAACCTACCGCATTCATCTGATCGTATTTCACGTCCTGACGAACTTCCTCGTTTGTCAACCAGCGCTTATTTGAAAAGGTGAATTCCAGTTTGTTTCTGTAAAACTCCGTTTTGTCAGAACCGAGAATCGGAGAAATCTCGGGAAGTTCGATCTTTCCGATACGTCTCAAATTATCTTCCACTTGCTTTTGCTTATATCTGATCTGCTCTGAATAGGGGAGCACTTGCCACTTGCAGCCACCGCATACGCCATAATGTTGGCAGAAAGGAACAGCGCGATTGGGCGACAGCTCGTGAAACTTCACCGCTTCAGCTTCGGCATATTTATTCTTTTTACGCTTGATTTGCAGGTCTACAACATCACCCGGCACTACATAGGGAACAAAAATCACCAGGTCGTTTACTTTTGCGATGGCTTTTCCTTCGGCAGCCACATCCATGATTGTTACCTTCTCCAATAAGGGAAGCTCTTTTTTCTTTCTTGCCACTTTTACACCAGTCTAATAATTACTTTGCAAAAGTAGGTATTTTTTTTGGAAAAAATTCGGGTATACAGAAATATTCCGGATTGTAATGTCGAAATTGCATTTTGATAGAAAGTTTTTTCGCAAAAAGTTTTCAAGTTTGCGAAATATCCTTAGATTTGCGAACAGAAAAAAGTCATAATGTAACTTTAAACACAATATTATGGATAAAAAAAGAGTTTATACCTTTGGTAATGGTCAGGCAGAAGGAAAGGCTGACATGAAGAATTTGCTCGGTGGTAAGGGAGCCAACCTTGCTGAAATGAATTTAATCGGAATTCCTGTCCCTCCCGGATTCACAATAACTACAGATGTTTGTACGGAATACAATACGTTAGGACGTGATAAAGTGGTTGAGTTGCTGAAAGATGAAGTTGTAAAAGCGATCGCTCATGTGGAAGCGTTGATGAAATCTAAATTCGGTGATGTTGAAAATCCTTTGTTGGTATCTGTACGTTCCGGTGCACGCGCATCTATGCCGGGTATGATGGATACGATCCTGAACCTCGGATTGAATGATGAAGTGGTGGAAGGTATTATCCGTAAAACGGGTAATGCACGTTTTGCATGGGACTCTTACCGTCGTTTTGTACAGATGTACGGTGACGTTGTGTTGGGCATGAAGCCTACCAATAAAGATGATATTGACCCGTTCGAAGCTATCATCGAAGAGGTGAAGAAAGCGAAAGGGGTAGAACTGGATAACGAGTTGAAAGTGGAAGACTTGCAGGAACTCGTAAAGAAATTCAAGGCCGCTGTAAAAGAACAGACCGGAAAAGATTTCCCGACTTGTGCATACGAACAACTTTGGGGAGCTATCTGTGCTGTATTTGATTCATGGATGAATGAACGCGCTATTCTTTATCGTAAGATGGAAGGTATACCTGATGAATGGGGTACAGCTGTCAATGTACAGGCTATGGTGTTCGGTAATATGGGTGATACATCGGCTACAGGTGTTTGTTTCTCACGAGATGCCGGTACAGGCGAAGATCTTTTCAATGGTGAATACCTGATTAACGCACAAGGTGAAGATGTAGTGGCAGGTATCCGTACTCCACAGCAGATCACTAAGATTGGTTCTCAACGTTGGGCTGTATTGGCTGGCATTACCGAAGATGTTCGTGCTGCTAAATTCCCTTCAATGGAAGAAGCAATGCCGGAAATCTATAAAGAACTGGATGCTCTTCAGACTAAACTGGAAAATCATTATAAAGATATGCAGGACATGGAGTTCACCGTACAGGAAGGTAAACTCTGGTTCCTCCAGACACGTAACGGTAAGCGTACAGGTGCTGCCATGGTAAAGATTGCTATGGACTTGCTCCGTCAGGGTATGATTGACGAAAAGACTGCTTTGATGCGCGTGGAACCGAATAAACTTGATGAATTGCTCCACCCTGTATTCGATAAGGATGCTTTGAAGAAAGCCAAAGTGTTGACCCGTGGTCTTCCGGCTTCTCCGGGTGCTGCAACCGGTCAGATCGTATTCTTTGCTGATGACGCTGCCGAATGGCATGCTGCCGGTAAACGTGTGGTGATGGTGCGTATCGAAACTTCTCCAGAAGACTTGGCCGGTATGGCAGTGGCCGAAGGTATTCTTACGGCTCGTGGCGGTATGACTTCTCACGCGGCTGTTGTGGCTCGTGGTATGGGTAAATGCTGCGTATCGGGTGCAGGTGCATTGAATATTGATTATAAAAACCGTACGGTAGAGATTGATGGGGTATTGCTGAAAGAAGGTGACTATATCTCTTTGAACGGAAGTACAGGTGTAGTATATAATGGTAAGGTAGAAACGAAAGCAGCAGAGCTTTCCGGCGACTTTGCCGAATTGATGACACTGGCTGATAAATATACTCGTTTGCAGGTACGTACCAATGCGGATACTCCTCATGATGCGGAAGTTGCACGTAACTTCGGTGCAGTAGGTATCGGCCTTTGCCGTACAGAACACATGTTCTTCGAAGGCGAAAAGATCAAAGCAATGCGTGAAATGATCCTGGCGGAAAATGCAGAAGGACGTCGGAAAGCATTGGCTAAGATTCTTCCATATCAACAAGAAGACTTCAAAGGTATCTTTAAAGCAATGGCTGGTTGCCCGGTGACCGTTCGTTTGCTCGATCCTCCTTTGCATGAGTTCGTTCCTCACGATTTGAAGGGACAGCAGGAAATGGCGGATACGATGGGTGTAAGCCTGCAATATATCCAGCAACGTGTAGAATCACTGTGTGAACATAACCCGATGTTGGGTCACCGTGGTTGCCGTTTAGGTAATACTTATCCTGAAATTACTCAAATGCAGACACGTGCAATTTTGGGTGCTGCATTGGAACTGAAGAAAGAAGGAGTGGAAACTCATCCGGAAATCATGGTTCCGTTAACCGGTATCTTGTATGAATTCAAGGAGCAGGAAAATGTGATTCGCTCGGAAGCTAAGAAATTGTTTGAGGAAGTAGGAGATAGTATTGACTTCAAAGTAGGTACAATGATCGAGATCCCGCGTGCTGCTTTGACTGCCGACCGTATTGCTTCTTCTGCCGAGTTCTTCTCATTCGGTACAAATGACTTGACGCAGATGACCTTCGGTTATTCTCGTGATGATATAGCTTCTTTCCTTCCTGTTTATCTGGAAAAGAAGATTTTGAAAGTAGACCCGTTCCAGGTTCTCGACCAGAATGGTGTGGGACAGCTGGTACGTATGGCGACAGAAAAAGGCCGTGCTATCCGTCCGGATTTGAAATGTGGTATCTGTGGTGAACATGGTGGTGAGCCTTCTTCTGTGAAGTTCTGTCATCGGGTAGGTCTGAACTACGTTAGTTGTTCTCCATTTAGAGTGCCGATTGCCAGACTGGCGGCCGCTCAGGCAGCGATAGAAGGATAGTCAAATACGCTGGTTAGGTACTTAACTATCTGATAAATAGGCTGTAAATACTTGTGAAAGTATTTGCAGTCTATTTTATTTTAGATTATCATTGATTTTTAGTTGGGATTAATAGTATTTCTCTATTCCGCCAAATCCTGTGATCTTTTTATTTTCTTTCGTTTTATTGATAAAGTTGTTTAATCGCTTTTCAAATTCTTCAGGTCGTTTTCTGGCTGCTTCAATGTATGCAATTCGGATACGTTTATATGCGTCGGAAAAATGGAGATAATTTTCCCATATTGTCTTATCTTCCTTCAATCTTTCAATTATATCATTGGGGAAAATGAAAGGATCAGATAATACATTTCGTATTTTATCCTCAAATTTGGGGTGTATCATTTTATTTTCCAATAGCCACTTAAGTCTTTCTTTGTTAGCTTGCGAATAGGTACTTTTAGGGTTTCTGGGTGTGAAATGCTGAATTTTATGTTCTTTGTCGAGCGATTTTATCGTACTGTCAATCCACTCGAAACAAAGAGCTTCTTCAACAGCGTCGTTGTATGTGATACTTTTTTCGCCTGAAGACTTGCTGGGAAATACAAACCAAACTTCATTGGCAGTCTCAAAGTTGTCATTCAACCACTTTCGCCAATCTTTTCTGTTCTCGAAATACTTTATTTCTATTGACATACCCAATCGTTTAAACTAACTGTTTTATTGCCTTTACTTTCATAATAACGAAGCATTTTACACTATACAATGTCAGTCAAACGCGTCTGTGTCTGATGGCTGAAAGGCTTACCACCCGTCAAAGATACTAAATCTTAAAGAAACAGTCCTCATTACTTCTTAAATCCTTTGGCTTATTATGGTATGACAACACTCACTACATGCAATATATTTGAATAAGAATCGATAGCAAGAATTTTGTGTTGCTATATAATATGATGTACAGAGTCTCCGTTAAACATTTATTTGGTGTTTATTATAAAAAACTAACTAAATGTTTGTTTGTTCATAAAAACTGCTTTACATTTGCACCCAGAAATCAATCGACCGAATTGGGGTCTAACGTTTAATTTAAAAAACAAAGAAAATGAAAAAGGGTTTATTATTGGTAGTTGTGATGTTAGCAACTATCGCTGTAAAAGCACAAGACATTTACGTAGGCGGATCTTTGAACGTTTGGCGTAACAGCACAGGCAACACTACTTCTTTTAAAATTGCTCCGGAAATCGGATACAACTTTAATGAAACATGGGCGCTGGGTGCTGAATTAGCGTATGGACATGAGTATGCAAACAAAGTTTCTATGAATTCATTTGACTTTGCTCCGTATATCCGTTTCTCTTATTATGAAAGTGGTATTGTGCGTTTATTCTTAGATGGAACCGCTTCAATCGGTTTTGATAAAGTGAAAGATGGAGATACTTTTAAAAGAGGTCAAGTCGGTTTGAGACCGGGAATCGCAGTTAAGTTGAATGACAATTTCTCTTTTATAGCTAAGTATGGTTTCTTGGGTTATCGGAGAAATATGGATTATGATGAGGATTATGCTCCTATTAAGCATTCATTCGGACTTAATCTTACTAGCGAAGACCTTTCAATTGGTTTCCACTACGCATTCTGATAAGAAGAAAAGTAATTCAACAAAATAGGAAAGGGAGTTCTCAAAAATAGGGAATTCCCTTTTTTTATGTATAATCTCTATAAATTACGCACTTGTTAACGAAAAAGTTGTTTAATACAAATTACAATTATACATTTGCATTGTTAAACAATAAGGTCAATAAAAACCTTTAGTATTAATTTAAAACTTTAAAATTATGAAGAAGAGTGTTTTGTTTGTTTTATTTGCGCTGATTTCAGTAGCAGGTTTTTCTCAAATTACAGGTTGGAATGCCAAGGTAGGGATGAACTTTAGTAATTATACAGGTGATCTTGATCTGAATGCAAAAGTTGGCTTTAAGCTTGGAGGAGGTTTTGAATATGCTTTTAATGATACATGGTCATTGCAGCCTTCATTATTCTTGACTAGTAAAGGTGCAAAGAAAGATGGAAATAGCATTAATGCAATGTATTTGGAATTACCGGTAATGGCTGCTGCACGTTTTAATGTTGCAGATAATACGAATCTTGTAGTTAATGCAGGTCCTTATTTTGCTTGTGGTATTGCTGGTAAAACAAAATTTGATTTAGGAAACGATACAGAACGTAAAGTTGATACTTTTGGTGATGATGCTTTGAAGCGTTTTGATGCAGGTCTTGGCGTAGGAGTTGCATTGGAATTTGGTAGAATCATTGCAGGTTTGGATGGTCAATTCGGTTTGGTTGATGTGCAGAAATTTGGTAATCCTAAAAACATGAACTTTTCTATTGTTGTAGGATATAAGTTCTGATAAGAAAACACTGAAAAAATAGAGAGCCGTTGCAGAAGGTAATTCGCAACGGCTTTTTTAGGGATATTCAGTAAATGTTCCTCTTTCTAAAAAATCAAGAGAAAAGCTTTGCTTTACGTGAGCTTTTCTCTTGATTTTTTCGTTCAACTCTCCCAGTCTTCTATCTTTTTTGTAGAATATTGTTTA
>SKES01000270.1_pt1 | contig 52879 bp, 48 predicted proteins | sample 4826851 | NCBI WGS metagenome assembly SKES01 (sample SAMN11008803, study PRJNA524170) | human gut metagenome | biome: Human fecal sample; material: Feces; isolation source: fecal sample from pouch patient p52 | host: Homo sapiens | place: Israel: Tel-Aviv | collected 2016-09-04 | reverse complement strand
CTCTCCCTCTCATTCTTATTTTTGAATTGCAATTTTTCTAATGTGAGTATATATTAGTGTTAATCTACCCTAAATTAATAGTTTTCGTATTCTTCCCTTTTCTCATAAATTTGAATAATATCCAGTTGTTCTTTTTCTGGAAGTTTTGATATTGGCAGCACTGCACTTCCATCCACCATTGTGCCTGACGGTGCATCAGCTTCTTCACATTTCATAAAAAACAAATGCCCGTCCTTTTTCAAAATTGCTTTTTCCTGATAGTAGCCAGATACATAGTATGACATAAAACTGTCTCCTTTTTTATCAATATTCTAACTCTATTTTATCCAAAGGCTACAGATTATTCAAGCCTTTCAAAACCAGCATTACATTCTTGACAACTAGAAATTGCTCAGATATTCCATAATCTCTTCATACCTATCTGCCATTACCTTTCCCCCTCATATATCGGATCATCTACATGACCGTTTTTCAGACCATATCATATACCTCTCCTTTTTTTCTTTCAGTATATGACATTTTATTCCTCTGCATAGGAACGTTCCTAATTTCGGAACAACTTATTCTTTTTCTTAAATACCTCTATGTATCATATGTTGTTCCTTTCTTATTAGAGGCTCTGCAATCACCTCTCCGGCTTTTAAAAGCTGCTCACCAAGTTCATTCAAGTCTCCATTTGCCCGCATAGAATAATATTCCCCCGAATTTCCAGCTACAATGATGTGATCCACAACATCAATCCCCAATAGCTTCCCTCCGGCACTCATTTTTGCAGTAATCACTTTATCTTCTCTGCTTGGATGGTAATCTCCGCTTGGATGATTATGCACCAGGATGACACTGGCTGCATTCGCAAGAATTGCGCTCTTAAACAATTCCCTTCCTGTTACTAGACAGGTATTAATGGTTCCTATGCTAACTATATTCATGTTCAGCACCTGCCCTTTGGTACTACAGTTTAATACACACATCACTTCTCTGTCATAATCCGCTAGTTCTTTTGAAACAAACCTGCAGACTGCTTCCGGTGAAGTCAATGGATACTCACTATATAGCTTTTTATCTGTGATCATTTTTACCCTGACAACTTCCAATTCCTTATTCTTCTCCAACGAACGTCACCTCCAGTATTTCGTTTTCCTGCAATTCTGCGATCAGCTTCCTGAATTCTTCGCTCGTATAAATCTTTTCTTCCATCTGATGATCCTCCGTATTTCATTCTTAATTTTTTCTGTTCCGAAATTCGGAACACATTTTAAATTCAAATTTGCAGACTAACATAAGTCCTATTGTGTTCCAAGATATTTTACAAGCGCTTCCAACTGTACAAGAAATTCTCGTTGCTTTCCTTCCGGAAGGGAATGAAATGCAAACAACATACTATTTTCTAACACCGAAAGCTTGATAGAATTATAAGTAGGATTGATTTCTAACACCTCGTCTGCTGATAGATTGTATAGATTTGCCAAGATTGCAAAGGTATTCAAATCTGGTTCTGCAACATTGTTCTCATATCCCGACAAAGATTTCCGATTAATTCCAGTTAATTCCATGACGCGTTTTTGTGTATAGTCTTTATTTTCTCGCGCATTTTTAAGAATACGCCCTATATCTTTCATGCAATTCTCCTTTTTCTGTTCCGAAATTCGGAACACAATTTAAGCTCCTTCATACAGATTTTCTGTAATTTTATGTGCATAGTACAGATCCATGGTATCTGGCGCATTATATAAGCTTTGCAATAAATATCCTCGAATATTGCGAATTCTACCATAAGTTTTCCCCACACAATCCAAAACATATTTCACATGTGCTGATGTCAATTTTGAAAATTGGCAACGTAATTCCTCTGTCGTATAACATTCTCTCCCAATTTTGCAAATTATATGCTTCTTTCGACTGCATGTATGTACTAGAAGTGAAACACAGTTGTCCCACAGCGTTTTATTTTCAGGATTGTCATGGATTGCTGCCTCATAATCCAGTTTTTTCCGAAAGAACTGTTCAAGAAACTGTCTATCCTGCCATACAAGTTCTCTCCATCCATCCCTCATGTTTTCTTGTCTAGAATCTGTGTTATATTGTTCTTCTTTCTCTGTTTGATTGATAGATAGATGATTATATTTATTATTTATATAATTATTCTCAGTATAACTAGGGTTGCAGTTTTGATACCTCCAGAGGTCGCAATTCTGATACCTCTGTTCCTGCCAATTTTGGCAGTTCTTAAATGTGTGCAAAGGTCTTGCAGAAACACCGTTTTTCCACTGTTCCTTTCCCTCTTCCGGGTCGCAATTCTGACAGGTCTTCTGTAAGTTTCCCATTTTCTCCTGCCAAAATTTCTCCAAGATTTCCAGAAAATCTTCTTTCTTTTCCTTCCACCCAGCACTGTCTTTCCGTTCTTTTTCTGTATGCTCTGCTAGGTTGCAATTTTGGCAGTTTTCCTTTTCTTCCTGTCCTGCAACGGTTTCTGCTTCCATTATAAGTAGATCCTCTTCTGTTAGTTCTTCCCTAATCATTCTTTTTACAGTCAAAAAATTTCTAACATACAGAAGGTTTGGTTTCCCGAAGCCCTGTTTCTTCTTTTCCAGCAGCCCAATTCCATTTTTGGAATCCAGTTCGTCAAGAAGACGGATTGCGGAAGCTTTACTACACCGGAACTCTCTCATAATTTCTTCGATTGAATAGATCACATACACTTTTCCTTCTTCATCTTTCCAGTTATTTCGTGCAGAAAGGCTCATGCGGTTACGCAGCACACAGTATAAGATTTTTGCATCACTGGATAGATCCACAAATTCCTCCCCAAAAATAAGCTCATTTGGCATCTGCACAAACTGTATCTGTTCCATTTCTTCTCCGTAATAGTAAAGTCTTCCCATAATCTTAATCCTCTCTTTCGTCTTCTTCCTCTTCCGTCTGTTCTTGTGATACAAGCACTTTCAGTAATAAGTAAACGCAACCAATACCTAATATTAGTGGTATCACATTTTCCCAAAATCCATTTCCGGTAAATAGGACATTCCAAAGTTGATATAGTAAGAACAGACTGATCGCCCCAACAAGCTGTGTCATCTTCTTTTTCGTTCCATTCCCAAGTCTTTTCATCTTACTGCCTACTTTCCAGTTGTTTTTGCACTTCTTTTAAATCTTTTAAATAAATTCGATTCGGAAGACCTCTTCCTTGCCGCTTTTTTTCAATTAAACCGATTCCTTTTTTGGAATCTAACTCTTCCAAAATGCGGAGTGCTGTCCGCTCACTGCAACGAAATTCTTTCATAATCCTTTGTACTGGATATTCAATGTATTTTATTCCATCATCATCCAGCTTACTCTCCCGTTGTTGTACTGCCCGCATACAACAATACAACAATTTTGCATCTCCAGACAAAATTTTAAACACATCAACAAAGATTAATTCTTGCGGAAATTCTATTCCTTCCTCTTCATATCTGTATTCTTTATTCTGTGCTTTCATAATCTTCCTCTCCTTTCCGTTCCGAAATTCGGAACATATCTCTACTTTAATAAATACTTAATCAGTTCCTCTCTCATACAGGATGCATCCCGAAAGAAATGCATTTCCTGTTTCCATAAAAAATAATCACATGCATAGCTTTCCTTTTGGAAGGATGTCCACTTGTATTCTCTTAAAATAATTGCTGTTCCTTTCCCTATTTCACAACGATAACAAGTTTCCCCTGTCAATTTATTCCTATCCCAAACTTGCCACGAACGATAATTATCCAAGAAATTATTACACTCCTCCTCTGTATCAAAGCGAATACATGGAGCTGTTTCGAAATTCGGAACTTCTTTCGCTTCTTCCCTCGTTTTTTTATACCGCTTAATCTCCTTATGATTTGTGATCCCCTTCTCCAATAGTTCTTCCTGCTCCTCTTCCGGCAAGGTTGCCATTTCCACCGCAGCACTTTTTTTCAGATTGCCAGACTGGAATGCCTGCATGCCTTTTTCCCCTAGATTGTTTGCGATGGTGCGGTACTCCCCAATCGTACTTTTGGACATCTGCAGCTGTGCTGCTAACTTGTCTGCCAGTCTCCCGGACGGAAGATTTGGAAATTCTTCCGGATAGGTTCGGAGTAAATGACTCATTCCTTCCAACTCGCACATGATTTCGTATTCTGTTTTTTTGGCATATCCATTGGAGGAATAACAACTGAACTGCGCCCGAATATCGGAAAATTCTTTTACAATGCAGGGTAGCATTGCATACTGTTCCAGTCCTCTTTCTTCTACCAGAATCCGGCACGCATTTTTCCGGTGATGTCCGGCAATGATCTCATATTCATCCGTATTTGTTTTTCTTACCAGAAGATCCTGCAGAACTTCTCCATCTGCCTGAATCAGATCTGCCAGTGCTTCTTCTTTTTGCCGAACAGTCTCTTTTAAAACTTCCTTTTCTTCCGCCGTTTTTCCGTAACGGTATTGTGCCGGATTGTCTGCTAGCTTTGTGTAGTGTATCCAGCGAGTTACTCTGCGTGGATGCAGTTCCGCTTTTTTTGGCTCCTCCTTAAAAATGCTACTTATCTTTGCCATGTCTGTCCTCCCTGTAATTCTGTTGCAAGATCCATAAAATCCATTGCCACCTGGCTATGGGAACGATGTTTCATAACCGGTTTATAATATTCCAGTGCATTTTCCACCACAGCACCTTTGCTAATGCAGGTTTCCATAATATCCCAACAGTGTTTTTCTACCATATCAAGGTATGTATTCCTCTGTGTCCGTTTATTCTCTACCTTATTTGCAAAGATTTTCCACTGGATCTCCGGATATTCTTCCAAAAGATCATGATATTTTTCTTCCACAAGTAATAAATTATCGCGGCAAAATTTATCCAAACACACCGGTGTCAGCAGTACATCAGCGGCAGCCAACGCACTTGTTGTAATCTGTTCGATCGCGGGTCTGGTATCAATAATACAGATGTCATACTTTTCCTTTACCAAACTTAATGCCTTCGATAAATTTTCTATATTAGTAGCATCTCTCTCCAGTAGCCCTGTATTTCCTTTAATAATGTCAATCCCTCTGTATTTAGTACGGTAAATGGCACTTTTCACCGTATATGGATATTGGAGCACTGTTTTAATATTGTGTCCATTTCCATTTACCTTTGCAAAAAATGGTGTCAGATTAGTCTGTGGATCCATATCAATCAAGAGTACGTGTTGTCCCAACTTTGACATGCTATACGCTAGATTAACGGCTGTTGTTGTTTTCCCTACACCACCTTTTAAGTTTCCAATCACATAACATTTCATATTTTTTTCCCTTTTGTTCCGAATTTCGGAACATCCTTTCTTTTATTTTTGTTCCGAATTTCGGAACATCTTGTTTTATCCTATTTTTTCTCCTCCAGGAATTCAGATAAATTCATCTGTTCATACGGCTGTGTCTCTTTTTCTTCTCTCTGCCGCTTCTCTTCCTGTTCTGCATAACAGAAGAGGCTAGAAGTTGGCAGTTCACTGTTGCAAACATCCTGGATTCTTTTTATTGCACTGCTCCGGTTTTTCTCAAAAGTCCGGTGACTTACCTTACTGCTTTTCTCAACCGCTTTGTAAGGAATATTTTCCACATACAATGCATGTAGAATGTCATATTCTTCTTTTGGTAGTCCCTGAAAACACAGCCAAATCCGGTGGATTAGTTCTCTTTGTTCTGCCACTCTCTGCATTGCTGCTATTAATTCTTTTTTAAATTCTTTTTGCTGTTTTTGGAATGCCAAGTACAGATCACCTAAGTCTTTTTTTGTCCTGCTTCCCATTCCCTGCGAATCATAGTATATTTTGGGAAATGAGAAACTTTGTAGACTTTCTTTCTCGCATAAATAACTCTTCTGATAACTTGCATATCGGTTATCACAATATCGCAATGCTCCTTCGTAGTCTTTTAACACCGTTTTAATTAGTGCTTCACTTGCCTTTCTTGCTTCCATTCTTTCTTCACACTATCCTTATCAGAAATCACACATATTTTTTAACTCCATTTCTTTTGTTTCGTTCTCCCCTGTGCAAGATCTGCTGAATAAGGTGTAGGATTTTCCATCCGTTTAATATAGCCTCCTCGTTTCAACTCTTTGTAAATTGTCTGTGGAGATACACCTATTCTCTCAGCAATCCTATTTACTGGATAATCCTCTCTGCACATCTGCTCAATAATCTTTCTCTCTTTGTATTCAATCTTAATCATTCCAACTCCTCACTTTCCTTTTTTTACAATCGATAGAAAAAATTTCTAACTGCATCATGATGGTCATCTTTCCATCCATCACGGATTAAGATTTTTTCCCCATCTATTCCATATACTTCTAATTTCATATATTGCTCACTGGAATCATAAGAAAAGATAATCTTCTTTACTTTCTCTTCTGACTCATATTCCTGTTGAATAACCGTTTCAATTTCCTGTTTCTTAGATAAACGACCATTTCTTACAAATTCACCATTGCGATTTACTCTTAATCCTTGTCCCGGCTTGTACTCTTCATACTTATGCGGGGGTATCTTTAATTCGCATAAAGCTCTGTCACAGTAATACTCCATATCTGAGAAATCATATAATATCATACTCATATCCTTTTCCTCCTTTTTGTGCAAATTGCATAAAAAAAGCAACCTGAACTTTTATTAGTTCAGGTTGCAATCTGAATCCATCATTTTTTTCAAAAAAATGGAAAATCCATGTAAACTATTATCGACTTTCTTGTTTTCGACAGCTCTCTTTCCTCTATTTGTCGTCCAGTTTCAACACGCTCATGAATGCTTTCTGAGGAATTTCTACATTTCCAACCTGCCGCATTCTCTTCTTTCCTTCTTTCTGTTTTTCCAGAAGCTTTCTCTTACGAGAGATATCTCCACCGTAACATTTTGCAAGAACGTCTTTTCTCATCGCCTTCACAGTCTCACGGGCAATGACCTTGCTTCCAATTGCTGCCTGGATCGGAATTTCAAACAGCTGTCTCGGAATCTCCTCTTTTAATTTCTCACACATCTTGCGTCCACGTTCATAGGCTGTTCCGCTATGTACGATAAAGGAAAGAGCATCCACTTCTTCTTTGTTGATCAAAATATCCAATTTCACAAGCTCTGACTGCTGATAGCCAAGCATCTCATAATCAAAGGAAGCATAACCTCTCGAACGAGATTTCAGCGCATCAAAGAAATCATAAATAATTTCATTTAACGGAAGATGATACCGCAGCACCGCTCTCGTTTCCTCGATATATTCCATCCCCTGATATTCCCCGCGTCGTTCCTGACAGAGATCCATAATTGCCCCGATAAATTCTGATGTAACCATAATCTCTGCCTTTACCATTGGCTCTTCCATATATTCAATCTCTGCCGGATCCGGGAGATTGGATGGGTTTGTCAGCTCGATCACTTCTCCATTTGATTTGTGTACTTTATAAATAACGCCCGGTGCAGTTGTCACGAGATCCAAGTTGTACTCTCTCTCCAGACGTTCCTGAATGATCTCCAGATGGAGAAGCCCTAAAAATCCACAGCGGAATCCAAATCCCAGTGCAACGGATGTCTCCGCCTCAAACTGCAGCGCCGCATCATTTAATTGAAGTTTTTCCAACGCATCTCTTAAATCCTGATATTTTGCGCCATCAGCCGGATAAAGTCCACAGTACACCATCGGCTGGACTTTCTTATATCCCGGCAATGCCTCCGCGCATGGTCTGGATGCATCTGTGATGGTGTCTCCGACTCTTGTATCTTTGACATTTTTCAGGCTGGCAGTGATATATCCTACCATTCCTGCACTCAGTTCTTCACATGGGATAAACTGTCCTGCGCCAAAATATCCAACTTCTACAACCTCTGCTTTTGCCCCGGTCGCCATCATCAGGATTGGAGTTCCTTTTCGAACAGTCCCTTCCTTGATTCGGCAAAAGACGATCACTCCTTTGTATGGGTCATACACCGAGTCAAAGATCAACGCCTGAAGTGGTGATTTCGGATCTCCTCCCGGCGCCGGTATCTTCTCGACGATCTGTTCTAATACCTGATCAATATTTAGCCCTGTCTTTGCAGAGATCCGCGGCGCATCTTCTGCCTCGATTCCAATGACGTCTTCGATTTCTTCGATTACCCGTTCCGGCTCTGCACTTGGAAGATCTATTTTATTGATGACTGGCATCACGTCCAGATCATGGTCGAGCGCCAGATACACGTTGGCCAGTGTCTGTGCCTCAACGCCCTGCGCCGCATCCACAACAAGGATCGCACCATCACATGCTGCAAGGCTCCTTGATACTTCATAATTGAAGTCAACATGTCCCGGAGTGTCAATTAAATTAAAAATATATTCTTCTCCATCTTTTGCCTGATAAACAATGCGGACTGTCTGCGCCTTGATCGTAATTCCACGTTCCCGCTCCAGCTCCATATTATCAAGCACTTGTGACTGCATCTCACGACTTGTCAGCAGTCCGGTCTTCTCTATGATCCGGTCTGCCAAAGTCGACTTCCCGTGATCGATATGTGCAATAATACAAAAATTTCGTATCTTACTCTGATCTATTCCTGCCACTAAAATTCCTCCATCTCTCTATCTCTATCCCTCAGCCAAAATCATCTATACAAAGAAGTTTTCACTTCCCTTCCCGAAAGCTGAGGCGTTGTTTCTTTTTAACATCGCATTATTATATCATGCCATACTGTATTTTACAATGAAAAGTTCCGTCGCAAGTGCGTCTGTCAACCGCCCCGTCTTTACACTTTCCTCAAGGTCTGCTGCCATCTCCAGAATCTCTCTCAGTTCCTTTTTCTTAAAAAGCTTCGCCTGCCCTTGATATTTTCCGACAACAAACGTGTGCAGTCCTGTTTTTTCTCCGATTTCTTTTCTTCCATATCCACTCTGATCCAGTTCTTTCACCTCCAAAAGCAGGCGGAACTGACGGACAAGAAGAAACAAAATCCGCATCGGTGGTTCTTTCAACGCAAGCAGATCGTAATAAAGCTCTAGTGCTCTTTTTTGTTTCTTCTCGGCAACTGCTGCAACCATTTCAAAAATCTGATTGGAAATATGTGTCGTGCAGATTTCCTCCACATCTTCCACTGTGATTGCATCTTTCTCCAGTGTATAACAAAACAGCTTTTCCAATTCTCTCTGGAGATTCTCCATATCATCCCCGGTCTTTGCGAGAAGAAACTGTACGGTTCGCTCGGAAATCTGCTTCCCTTCCCGTTTCACCATCCCAAGGATCCATCGAACCAGTGTATGTTCGTCCTGTCGTCCCAGTTCCACGATACGCCCTTTTGCTTTCACTGCCTTATAAAGCTTTCCGCGCTTGTCAACTTCCTCTTCTACAAACAGAAAGTAGGATGTCTCCGGAAGTTCTTTCAAATAATCTGCCAGCTCCGGGGTGGCATTTTTGAAAAATCCCGAATTTTCCACAACGATCAGACGACGCTCACTAAAAAACGGCATCGTCTCTGCCAGATCGATCAACTCTTCCGGATGGATTCCTTTCCCTTCATAATAAGAGTAATTCATCGTATCTCCTTCATTGACAATCGCTTTTGACAACCGGTCTTTATATTGTTTCTTTAGATATACTTCTTCCCCATACAGCAGATAGATCTGCTTAAATTCTCCTGTCTTTAAATCTTCATTTAAACTTTTCATCGATCACTTCTGCCCTTTCCGTTTCCTGAAAATCCTTTTTCATCATATCACAGATGTTCCCACTACGTAAAGAGGATAGCATGCCAGTTTTCTTTGCGCCACCTTCCTATTTCCATCCTGACAAATACCCCTTTCCATCGTCAATCCTAAAACAAATCGCTCCATTGTCCTGTGTGCTATAGATTTTTACCCCAGATTGTTTTAAACGTTGAATCGTCTCCTGATTTGGATGTCCGTAGGAATTGTTACGTCCTGCAGAGATAATTGCATACTTTGGTTTGACCTGTTCTAAAAACAACTCTCTCGTTGAATTTTTCGATCCATGGTGTGCAACTTTCAAAAGAAAGATTTCTTCAGAAAATCTGTCAACCAGTTCTTCTTCTCCCTTTCCCTCCACATCCCCTGTTAAGAGCAGTTTTACGTTTTGACAAGTTACTTTCAGCACGAGGGAACTGGCATTTCCCGGATCTGCTTCTGAATTTTCTGCCGGGTGGATACATTCAATGGAAATGCGAGCATCTTCCACGGATTCTCCCTCATGCATCGCCACAACCGACACCCCTTGCATATCCGCCTGATATGCCAGCTGCCAAAGGGTATCGTCCCATACGTCCTTTCTCGGAAGCACAAGTGTGTCGATGGAGATTCCATATGCCTGCCGTTCCATCAGTTCTACAATTCCATTCAAATGGTCCTGATCTCCATGTGTAACAAAAACATAATCCAGCTTTCTGACTCCTTTTGATTTCAGAAATGGTTCAATCCGATATTTTCCCACCTGTTTGATATCGGTACTTCCTCCATCGATCATACAAGTCAATCCCGTATCTGTCTGAAGAAAAATCCCATCTCCCTGCCCTACATCAAGAAATGTCACTTCCAGTTCTTCTTTTCCAATTTCAATAATAAGAATCAATGCCAACCCTGCGATCCACAACACACTTCCTACCTTTTGTTTCCAGTTCCATACCCGGTTCTGAACTTCCTTTTTCCATTTCCCTTTCTTTTCTTCCATTTTCTTTTCCATTATCTTTCTTCTCCACCACATCACAAACACAAAAAGCAGACAATAATATATCACAATCTTCCAGATTTCCGGTTTCCCAGTCACAACAACAGCATTAGGAAGCCTCAGAAACATCCGACAGAGTAACTCATAACCTTCCAGAAGAAATCCACTGCTTTTTAAAACAAGACTGCCACCCGGCATCCACAAAACGGCTAGAAAAAGTCCAATGATTGCTGTGCCAAGGATCCAGCTCATCAGAGGGATGACAAGCAGATTGAGAAAGATCGCATACAGCGATATTTCATAATAGAAAAAACTTAGGATCGGATGGAGCATTACAGTAATTGCCAAACTTCCGGATAATGTCTGTAACCATTTCTTTTTCCCCGCAAAAATTTCCTGAAATATTGGGCAGAGAAGCACAATTCCAAGAATCGCCCCAAAAGACAAAAGGAATGCAGCGTCTGTCAAATCGTCCGGATTTTCTGCTGCGCTCCATGCCGCTGCCACTGCCAGAGCCGTTGGCAGGTCATAGACCCTTCCGGCTGCATCTGCACCAATACGAAGAAGGAACATGAAAAAAGCTCGCTGTGTAGATACACTCATCCCCGTCATGCATGCATATCCCCCAAGCATAACCGCACTTGTAATCCCCGCTATACAAAAAGAACATCCTCCTTTCCGGAGCCATTGGTAGAAGGCATTGCCGATCAAAGATATGTGCAAACCGGAAATTGCAAGCAAATGGCTGATTCCGCTTTTCTGATACAGTTCTTTCACTTCCGGATCCATCCCCGCTTTCTCGCCCAACACCATTGCCGCAAGAATTCCTCCGTTTTTCTTTCCCAGGCAATATTCAAACACTTCCCTGCTCCTCTGCCGCATCCGAAACAGCATCTCCCCTAAAGAAACTTTTGCCCGCTCCGTGACCAAGATCTCTTTCGCCCACAAAAATCCTGTTGTATGTTTCTTCCGATAATACTCTCTCTGATCAAAATTCCCAGGATTACGTGCTTCTTCAAAGGTCTCTCCATCTCCTTTTACACAAATACGATCGCCGATTTTTACTTTACGGAACGAATCGTCATAAATCACTATTTTTTCTTTCTCAATATATTGCTTCTTTTTCTGTCTGGATTGTTTTTCAAGATTTCCAATTGTCAAGATTTGTTGTTTTGATGTGATTGATTTCTGAAGGACAGTGCCTTCTATCTGAATTGTTGTAGAAGAGGGAAAAGCAGGATTGTCCATCGTTTTCCCCATTATCAAAGTAGCTGCCAGCCTGAGCAGCAAAAAGAAGATGCACAGGAGACAGAGTGGTTTCTTTCTCACTTCTGCTCCTCCTTCTTTCTAACAGCTTCGCCGTCAAACGGTTGTTCCAGAGAAATGCCTTTGTAGCTTTGGTCACTTTTTCCGTTGACTAAGATCTGAACTGCCCGGATTTCTTTTCCGTTTTCCATCAAGGAACGGACAAGCGCCTCTATCTGCAACGCCGGATCCATCCGCGATTCCTGCTGAAGAAAGGTGTCATCAAAGTTGACATAGCAGATTCCGTCCTTGACAGAAGTTCCGATCAGACGAACTTTAGAATCCAGTACTGGCTGAAGTTTCCCTGATGTCGGCCCTTTGAGCAAACGCTCCATGGCAAGTTTTTCTGTTGACAGATTCGTATTGTAGCGTACCTCCTCTAACACCTCCGGCACAAGCGCAGTACCTTCTTCATTTCCAAAATACAGTGTAAGGTCCGTTTTTTCATAAGAGTGTAGCACAGAACCTGTATTTTTAATAAAATCTTCTGCCCGCATGCTTCCAACAACCTGTCCTTCCTTATCCGTCAGTGGATTGCCCTCTACTTCAAATGCGACCGACTCGATGCCATCAATCTGCACAAGCGATTGGACGATCGCCGCCCGGCAAAGTACCTCCCGGACCGCTCCCATCTCATAATATCCTCCGCCAAAATTAACTGTGATCTTTCCCTCTTGCACCTCAAATCCAAGTACCTTTACCCGTTTTGAGATCACCGGTTTCATCTCCACATCCTCCGGCGCTTTGGAAAGTGCTTTTAACATCGCCCGTGCAGCTTTCTCTGCATCTTTCTCTTTGATCTGATACGGTTCTTTCTCAATAGTTGTCTCCTCACTGTTCATGTAATAAATTCCATCACCGGAAACACTCTTCTTTTCTTTCCCACATGCAGCAAGCAACATGATTCCCAGTACCACAAGTAGCCCAATTCCGATTTTCTTTTTCAAATTTCCTGTCATCTTCTCTCTTTTTGTCTTCCCTTTCATTTCTGCTCACCGGAATGTTACGCAATATAGGTCAAAGGAACACGAACAGTAAACGTCGTTCCTTCCCCTTCTTTACTGTGTACTTTCACAATTCCTCTATGCATTAAAATTGCATTTTTCGCAATCGCAAGCCCAAGTCCGGTTCCTCCAATCTCTCGGGAATGTGATTTATCTACCCGATAGAAACGCTCAAAAATATGCTCGACGGCATCTTCCGGAATCCCGATACCAGAGTCTGCAACTTTGATATAGAAATATTTATAATCTGCGTTCAGAGAGACATGCACCCATCCCTCCTCATGATTATATTTGATTGCATTTTCCACCAGATTAGAAATCGCAAGCGTCAGCTTCACTTCGTCCACCTCCGCAATCACCGGACGGAAACTTTCAAATACAACTTCGATATTATGTTGTACCGCAATCGGCCGCAGACGTTTTAAGATCAATTCCAGAAGATCATTGATATTTTCTGACTTGATATTTAAATCCGCCGACGTCTTGTCCAGCTTGACAAGTGACAGCAGGTCATTGATAATCTTATTCTCCCGCTCGATTTCTGCCGCGATATCCTCCATAAATTCCTGATACAATTCCGCAGGTGCGCCTTCCTGTGCCAGGAGGGAATCGGCTAACACTTTCATCGAAGTCAATGGTGTCTTCAGTTCATGGGAGACATTTGAGACAAATTCCTGCCTGGAATCATCAAGAATCTTAAGTCTTCCAAGCATCTTATTAAATGCATCAGAAATCAGCATTGTCTCGGTATAGGCATTCTCGTGAAGATTGTCCGTATCATACCCTTCCGTCACGGCTCCGATTGCCTGTGTAATTCTTCCAAACGGCCGCACAAGAAGCGCGGAAACAAAAAAGGAAATGGTAATGATCACAACTCCGACAGCAATCTCCACAGCAACCGCTTTGGAATGCAGAACATCTACACTGTCCACAACGGAATCGGTGGAAACACTGACAAGCATGATCCCTTCAGTCTGTCTGCTATTCGGATCCTGGATTGCCTGCGTCACCTCAATATAGTGGTTTTTCGAATCATACTCACTTGTATTGTTTCCCTCATAGCACTCCATCACCGCCTCTGAAATGATTGTTTTCCCTTCCTCCATGTCATAAGTATCTTTGACTACCTGAAACTCATCATCGATCAGAAGAATTCTGCCACTGTAAATATCAGTAAGCTGTGCCAGCTCCGCATCCAATGTTTCTGACGGTACTCCCTTTAAATAGCCCGCTTTTCCAAGACGACTTCCTAGCATTGTGCTCTGATTCTGAATTTCCGCCGTCCGCACAGAAACCGCTCTCTTTTCATAATTGCTGATGATTCCCTGCCCGACAACGATACACGGGATAATTCCAATCACGATCAAAAGCAACATGATCCGAAAACGGAGACTTTTAAAGAACTTACCGCGGAAGTATATCTTATCCCCTAAAATAATAACCAACTCCCCACTTTGTATGCACATACTTTGGATCACTTGGATGGCTCTCAATTTTCTCCCGCAAGCGGCGGATATGTACATCGACAGTTCTTGCATCCCCCGGATAATCATAGCCCCAGACAAGATTCAAAAGTTTCTCTCTGCTGTACACTTTATTCTGATTCAGCGCAAGCAGTTCCAGCATATCAAATTCTTTTGCAGTCAGATTAACTTCCCGCTCTCCAATAAAGACACGGCGGCTCTCGCAATCTAACTTCATCTCTCCCTTTACGATCAGATTCTTCTGTTCTTCCGGTCTGTCTTTCTTCGTACGCCGGATGATTGCCTTGATCCTTGCTTTTACCTCCAGAATATTAAACGGCTTTGTGACATAATCATCCGCACCATACTCCAGGCCCATGATCTTATCTATATCATCCCCTTTTGCCGTCAGCATAATGATCGGCACATCCGAAAATTCCCGGACCTGCTGACAGACCTCAAATCCTGTCAATTTCGGCAGCATGACATCCAGAAGAATTAAGTCAAACTCACCGCTTTTTGCAAGCGCCAACGCCTCTTCCCCGTCATATGCAGCAGTGACTTCCATTCCATCCTGCTCTAGACTAAACCGAATTCCCTTCACAATTAATTTTTCATCATCGACAACCAATATCTTATTTCCCATAAACTCTCCCTTACCAGAGCATTCAGACTGTGATCCGTTCTTTTATTTTTTCAAACACACCGTCCTTGATTCCCTCAATCTCTTTGATCTGTTCAATGGACTGAAAGCCGCCTGCAGATTCCCGATAGGTAAGAATGCTATCTGCCTTTGCCTCACCGATCCCGGGAAGTGTCATAAGTTCTTCCTTTGTCGCAGTATTTAAATTCACCTTTCCCTGAGAAGTCTTTCCACTTTCTCCGGGTGCACCGGAAGTATTTGCTTCTGCCGCAATTCCCGAAGCAACCTCCTCCTTTGTCGGAACCTGAATCTGTACCCCATCCGTCAAAAGTTCTGCCTGATTCAGAAAACTTTGGTCAGCCGCCTCCGTCATTCCTCCGGCACGCTCCAGTGCCTCAAAAAGCCGGGATCCTTCCGGCAGCTCATATACACCTGGTGTACAGACTGCACCCGATACATATACCCAGATCGTTTTTGGCTGCCGTTCACCGTCCGGCACTTCCGACGCAGATTGGTTCTGCCGCTCTTCTGAGTCCGATTCACTTTTTTCGACCTCTTCCAATTGGACCTCTTCCATCCGATGCTCCTCTTTTTCGCAGGCTGTCAGACAAAGTGTCACTATCAGAATCCCGATTCCATACATCCTACTTCTGCTGCGCTTCCACTTGTTCTTAGTGCTCTTTTCATTTTTCTTTTGCTTATACATATTTTCTCCTTTATAGATATTCTCTATAAATCCCCTCATATGCAAAGTCACATATATTGTATCGAATTTACCTCAGAATTACAACCAATTCTTCCCCGGCTTTTTTTATTTCTTAGATTTCTTCTTTACTTCCACTGAAAAATCGCAATACCGATCAAAGCCAGAGCCATCCCTCCTATTTTTCGCCATTCCAGCGGTGATTTCTCCACACCAAACAATCCCAGTACTTCAATAACATATGCCACGATCAACTGTGCGATCACAATCAGAAGCGCCGCTTTTGCAGGTCCCAGCTGTTCCATACTTTTAATCACGGTCCACGTAATTCCAGCTCCAATCGCACCTCCCAGCAGCATATATTTTGGCTCTACTTTTCCGAGTGCCATCACACTATCCCTGCCTGCGATCAGCCATGCCACAAGACAAACCGCAAAAGCAGAAAATTGTACCCAGCCATTGGACACCCACATCCCCGTTGTTTTTGTTACCTGTGTGTTAAAAACTCCCTGCACACTCATCAGCGCCCCAGAGAGCAACGCAATAAAAAATCCAGTCATCGGACTCCCTCCCAGAATGATTCGTCACTTTTTTGTAACATCTATTTCTTTCCAGTGTATCCAATGACCGGATTTTTATGCCCCGATCCCAATCAAAAATTCATTTTTCTATATCATGTGACTTATAAAAATGAGCATCATCTGCTTTCTTTTAACAAACACGAACAAGTGCTCTCTCTAACTTTTCTGTCATTTCATCAATTTCTTTTTCAGTAATGATCAGCGGCGGAAGGAATCTTACAACCTGCGCTCCTGCCGTCACAAGCAAAAGTCCCTCTTGTTTCGCCGCCTCCACAATCTTTCCGGCCGGACAAGAAGTGATCAACCCCTGCATAAATCCCTTCCCTCTTCTCCCGGTGAACAGATCATATTTTGCAAGTAAAGTATCTAATTTTTCTTCAAGGTACGGAGTCAATCTGCGCACATGTTCTGCTAATTTCTGCTCTGTAAAAAGATCGATCACCGTACTGACTGCCTGACATGCAAGTGGATTGCCGCCGTAAGTCGTCCCGTGATCACCCGGTTTTAAGGAGTTTTGCGCTACCTCCTCTTTCATTGCAAAAGCCCCGACCGGAACTCCGTTTCCGATTGCCTTTGCCATCACAAGGATATCCGGCTGTACCCCATATCCTTGCCACGCAAACATTGATCCGGTTCGCCCCATGCCGCACTGAATCTCGTCAAAGATCAACAGAATCCCTTTTTCCTCGCAGAGTGTGCGAAGTCCTTGCAGAAATGACTGTTCTGCTACAAAGACGCCACCTTCTCCCTGTACCGGTTCTAGAAGGATTGCACCTGTCTTCTCTGTCACCTGTTCTTTTACACTTTCCAGATCATTAAATATGGCAAATTTCACACCGCCTACAAGTGGTTCAAACGGTTCCCGATAGCTTTCCGTTCCCGTCACCGACAGCGCACCCATACTGCGGCCATGAAAGGAATGTTCCATGGAAATAATCTCGCAGGCACTGTTTCCTTTTTGCTTCGCATATTTTCTTGCTGTTTTCAAAGCGCCCTCAATTGCTTCTGTCCCGCTGTTTGCAAAGAAGACACGATCCATTCCCGAGATGGTTTTCAGTTTTTCTGCCGCTTGGGCAAGCGGTTCGTGATAATATAAATTGGATGTATGGATTAACTGATCAATCTGTTTTTTCAATGCAGACTGCAATGTTTTGTTTCCATATCCAAGAGAACTGACACCAATCCCCGAGCCAAAATCCAAATAGGCTTTTCCATCTGTATCATACAGGTAAGCGCCGTCTCCTTTTTCCAACACAAGATCATATCGATTATAGGTATGTAAGATAGCGCTTTCCGTCTTACTGATTGTCTGGTCCATAGTAAAATCTGCTCCTTTCTCCCTCAAAAATGGCAGTTCCAATTCCTCTGTTTGTAAAAATTTCAAGCAACAGACAATGCGGGATTCTTCCATCAAGAATATGAACTCTCGATACCCCTGCCTGGATTGCCTCTATACAGCTATAAAGTTTCGGAATCATTCCCCCGGTGATCGTTCCCTTCTCAATCAGCTGTTTTCCTTCTTGAATTGTCAATTCTGAAATCAACGTGGAGGCATCTGCCGGATCTGTACAAATTCCTTCTACATCAGATAAAAACGCTAATTTTTCCGCATGTACAGCCTGCGCGATCGCACACGCCGCATCATCCGCATTGATATTATAAGTCTGATAATCCTCTCCTAGCCCGATCGGACAGATAATAGGAAGGAAATCTTTCTCCAGAAGATCCAAAAGTACATTTGCATCCACCGATGTCACTTCCCCCACAAATCCGATGTCTTTTCCGTCTGAAAATTTCTTCTGCGCCCGAAGTAATCCACCATCTTTTCCACTCAGACCGATGGCCCGCACTCCCAGCGATTCCACAAGCTGAACTAACCCTTTATTCACCTTTCCAAGCACCATTTCTGCAACTTCCATCGTCTCCTCATCCGTCACGCGAAGTCCGTTGACAAACGTAGGCTGCTTTCCAGTCTTCTCCATCCACCGGCTGATCTCTTTCCCTCCTCCGTGGACAATGATTGGTTTGAACCCGACCAATTTTAAAAGAGTCACATCCTCAATCACCCGCTTTTTCAATGTCTCATCGATCATCGCACTTCCACCATATTTTACAACGATGATCTTTCGGTTAAATCGCTGAATGTACGGCAACGCCTCGATCAGTACCTCCGCTTTTTTCAAATATTCCTGCATCTTCTGGCTCATTTTCGTCTCTTCCTTCCTTTTGTCTCTGCATCATTTCTGTTTGGTATGCTAGCTCCGGTAATCTGCATTGATATCGATATATCCGTGTGTCAAGTCACAGCCCCATGCAGTCGCTTTCCCATCCCCAAGTTTCAGATCTGCAAGGATTTTTACTTTTTCCTCAGATAAAATCTCCGTCGCCTTCTCCTCACTATACGGAAGTGCCACCCCATCGGAAAGAATCTGAATCGTTCCTGCTGCACTTTCCAAAAAGAGATCTACCTGCTCCGGTACAAATGAAACGCCTGCATATCCCATCGCACAGAGAATCCTTCCCCAGTTTGCATCATGACCTGCCACTGCTGTTTTCGTCAGATTCGAGCAAACGACTGACTTGCTGACTTTCTTTGCCTGCTCTTTATCTGCCGCTCCGACAACCTCCACTTCCAAAAGAGCCGTAGCGCCCTCTCCATCTCCTGCGATTGCCTTTGCCAGCTGCTCATTGACCGTATGTACTGCTGCTGCAAATGCTTTATATTCTTCTGTACCCGGACAGATAGAAGCATTTTGTGCCAGTCCGTTCGCAAGAAACAAGACCGTATCATTTGTAGAAGTATCTCCATCTACGGAAATCATATTATACGTCTCCTCTACATCTTCACTTAATACTTTCTGTAAAACTTCTTTTTCAATCACAGCATCGGTCACAAGAAACGAAAGCATCGTACACATATTTGGGTGGATCATTCCGGATCCTTTGGCCATCGCACCGATCGTCACTGTCTTCCCGCCAATCTCCAACTGTACTGCAGCCTCTTTTTTATGCGTATCTGTTGTCAGAATCGCCTCTGCGGCCTCTGCTCCACAAAGTTTGTCATTGCCTTTTGCCTGGGCAAGCATATGGATTCCCGCCTGGATTTTCTCCATCGGAAGCTGTTTTCCGATCACTCCGGTAGAGCTTACCAGCACTTGTTCTTTCTGAATCCCGAATACTTCTGCCGCTGTCTGTGCTGTCTCTTCACAATATTGCATCCCTTCTTCTCCGGTACACGCATTTGCAATTCCCGAATTGACAATTATCGCCTGCACCGCTCCGCCTTGTTTGACAATCTTCTGATCCCACTTTACCGGAGCTGCCTTCACCACATTTGTCGTAAAAGTTCCCGCCGCCACACACGGAACACTGCTGTAAATCAATGCCATGTCTGTACGCCCCTCGTATTTGATCTGGGCCGCTGCCGCTGCCGCCTCAAATCCCGGTACCACTGTAATTCCACCTTTGATCTGCTTCATCTCTGTTTTCCTTCCTTTCTTTGCTTCCTGCTATTTCTGCCTTCTATCGATTAAATGTCGTTTCATTCTCTTCGTTTAAAGAGAAGTCATAATAATTTAAGTCTTCTCTCCGCTTCCATCCGCTTTGTTCCCAGAACTGATTCCCAACCTGATTGTCCGTAAATGCAATCAGGCAGACCTGATTGATCTTCTCTGCTCTCAGCGCATCCATCGCCATCTTCGCCATCTGTGTCCCGATTCCTTTCATCCGATGTTCTTCAGCAACGCATACATGATAAAAGCAACCATTTCTTCCGTCATGTCCGCATAAAATACTGCCGACAATCTCTCCTTCTTCCTCCGCTACAATACTGGTAGTCGGATTTCTTCTAAGGAAACGTTCCAGTCCTTCCCGCGAGTCATCGATACTACGGATTCCAAATCCTTTGGTCTGTTTCCAAAGCTTATAAACTCCCTCATAGTCTTCTATCATCATTGCGCGTATCATCGTTCTGCCTCTCCTTTTTCCGTCTTTTTCTTCTTTTTTCCTGCTGTAGCTTCTAAGGAAACAGCGGGATTGCAGTCAGTCCTTCCGTCTCATCCAGTCCGAACATCAAATTCATATTTTGGATTGCCTGCCCCGCAGCGCCCTTCACAAGGTTATCCATCGCTCCCAGGATCACAATCCGATTGGTCCGCTGATCAATCTGAAATCCAACATCCACATAGTTGCTTCCTTCCACCCATTTCGTCTGCGGACATATCCCGGTTCGCAGTACACGAACGAATTTCTCGCTGTTATAACAACTGTCATATGCCTCTCTTACCATTTCTTCCGTCACACCTTGTTTTAGTGATGCGTAGGCGGTCACAAGGATCCCCCTATTCATCGGAACAAGATGCGGGGTAAAATTCACACATACCTTCTCCCCTGCAACAAGAGACAGCTGTTCTTCGATCTCCGGTGTATGCCGATGTGTAGTCACCCCATATGCTTTCATATTTTCATTGACTTCACAATAAAGATTATCTATTTTCTCCGTTCTTCCTGCCCCCGATGTCCCGGACTTTGCATCGATGATCAACGTCTCCGGAACTATCAGTCCATTCTTTACCAATGGAAGAATCGCCATCAGAGAACACGTTGGATAACAGCCGGGATTGGCGATCAGCCTTGCTGATCGAATATGCTCCCGATTCCACTCGCAAAGTCCGTAGACTGCTTCTTGCAAAAGTTCCGGGCTTTTCTGTTGTATTTTATACCATTTTTCATACGTTTCCGCCTCTTTTAAGCGAAAATCTGCACTTAGATCAATGACTTTAGCTTTCTCTAGCACCGTCTCACTGATCTGTCCGGCACAAAATCCCTGCGGCGTTGCAGTAAAGATTACATCCACGTCATCCGCAAGTGCCTCCATCACCTTTTCCCCGCACGTTCCTTCTACAATCTGAAATAAATTCTGGTAAACATTAGTATAAGGAATCTCCTGATAACTTCTGGAGCCAAACCATACTACTTCCACTTCCTTATGACCAGCCAAAAGTCTGACTAATTCTCCTCCGGCATACCCCGTTGCACCAATTATTCCTGCACGAATCATCTATAACACCCTTTCTCTCTTTTTTCCATCGAATAAATTTTGATTTTGCATGATTATACATCTATTTTAAATGTTATGCAATAGTTTTTTTGCATTTTATTTTGTACAATTTTACTTTGCACCCAAATCTGCTTTTATCGCTTTCCTCTTTCCCCATAACTTTCTTCTCCGTTTTTCATTTTCTTGTTTTCCCTCTCACATTTTGCATTTTATAAGTAAATACAAGTGCTTTTTCGTTTTTCTCTACGAATTTTTTCATTTTTACATTACTCTTTTTTCTATAAAAACTAGTATATTTCCCCCTAGTGCACATTTGTTTTCCTATAACAGTTTGCTTTGCTTTTTTAATCTCATTTCTCTTTTTCAAATTTTCTTGTTGCATATTTATTCATTTTGTTGTATATTAATACTATCAAATTTCAAGACAAACAGAACAAGGAGGACTTTTCACATGAAAGAAAAAGTAATTTTAGCATATTCCGGCGGATTGGACACAACAGCCATCATCCCATGGCTCAAAGAAAATTTTGATTATGAGGTCATCTGCTGCTGCATCGACTGCGGACAGGGAGAAGAACTGGACGGCTTAGAAGAACGCGCAAAATTATCCGGCGCTTCCAAATTATATATTGAAAACATCGTTGATGAGTTCTGTGATGACTATATCGTGCCATGTGTACAGGCAAATGCAATCTACGAAAACAAATATCTGCTCGGCACTGCGATGGCACGTCCGGGAATCGCAAAAAAACTAGTAGAAATTGCAAGAAAAGAACATGCTTCTGCCATCTGCCACGGAGCAACCGGAAAAGGAAATGATCAGATTCGTTTTGAATTAGGAATCAAGGCACTCGCACCGGATCTGAAGATCATCGCTCCATGGAGAATGACTGATCTTTGGACATTAAATTCCCGTGAAGAAGAGATTGCATACTGCCATCAGCATGGGATCGACCTTCCATTTGATGCCAGCCAAAGTTACAGCCGTGACCGTAACTTATGGCACATCAGCCATGAAGGATTAGAGCTCGAGGATCCTGCGCAAGAGCCAGACTATGAACATCTGCTTGTACTCGGCGTTACCCCAGAACAAGCACCAGATGAAGGCGAATATATCACAATGACTTTCGAAAAAGGTGTTCCAGTCAGCTTAAACGGACAAACGATGAAAGTATCTGAGATTATCACAGAGTTAAACGCCCTCGGCGGAAAGCATGGAATCGGTATCATCGACATTGTAGAAAATCGTGTTGTCGGAATGAAATCCCGCGGTGTCTATGAAACTCCAGGAGGAACCATCTTAATGGAAGCTCACCAGCAGTTAGAGGAACTGGTGCTTGACCGTGCAACCTATGAGGTGAAAAAAGAAATGGGAAATAAACTTTCTCAGATTGTATACGAAGGAAAATGGTTCACACCACTCCGTGAGGCTGTGCAGGCATTTATCGAATCCACACAGCAATATGTGACCGGAGAAGTAAAATTGAAGCTTTATAAAGGAAATATCATCAAAGCCGGAACAACCTCTCCGTATTCTCTGTACAGCGAATCTCTCGCAAGTTTTACTACCGGAGAACTTTATGACCACCATGACGCAGAAGGATTTATCAACTTATTCGGTCTTCCGTTAAAAGTACGCGCAATGAAACTTGCAGAAACAGAAAAGTAAAAAACAGACACACAAAAAGGACAGCTGATCTTTCCAGCTGTCCTTTTTGTTTTCTAAAACTTCTTGAGTAACATTCTGTATTTCTTTAACCAATTCCCCCATACATGATCCCGAGGATCACTACAAGAATGGTCACGATCACAAACACATATTTTGCAAACGCAAGGAACCTTTTTCCAAGCGGTTTCCCTGCTCCTTCATTGATCGCCGCAAGCGCCTTTTCTCCATCATGAAGATAGTAAAAGACAATCAGCACAAGAAGTGCCATCAGCGGTGAAATTACAACTGTGATCAGATTGGTAAACTGATCAAAGGTTGTCATGCTCAAATTCAAAGGAACTGAGAGCACAAATGTGACAACTCCCACAAAAATCACCGCCTTTTTCCTTGTCAGCTTCGAGTGCGAAAGGATTGCCTCCACAACCCCTTCCAGCATATTAATAGAAGAAGAGATTGCCGCACAGAGCAAACTGATAAAGAAGATAACCGCAAGGATTGTTCCACCCGGCATTTTTTCAAAAATGACCGGCATCGTCATAAATAATAATGGTGGTCCTGATTTTGCATCCAACCCGAATGCAAATACCGCCGGCATGATCACAAAAGATGCAAGTACCGCTGCCAGCGTATCCAACACTGCCGTGCTGACCGCCAGATGCGGAATATCATATTCTTTCTTCAAATAGCTCCCATACACTACCATCCCGCATCCATTGATGGATACCGTGAAAAATGCCTGTCCAAGCGCCATCACCCATGTATCTGCTTTCAAAAGGTACTCCCATTTTGGCTGAAGCAGAAACTTCACACCTTCCATCGCTCCCGGAAGTGACAGTGACTGGAAAATCAGTACGATAAAAATCAGAAACAATGCCGGCATAATGATCTTGCTGATCCGCTCAATCCCTTTTACAACACCTGCACAAATGACCAGTACCGTCAGAAAAATCGCAACCGCATCCCATGGAATGGAAGCAGCTGAACCTGCAAACTCTGTAAAATAGGTGTTCTTATCCACCTTTGCCAGCTTTCCGGTTCCACTCATTACAAGGTATTTTAAAATCCACCCGACAACCACATTGTAAAACATAAAAATGCCAAGAAGCCCGATTGCCGGAAGCATTCCTACAATCTTTCCACCCTTCCATGTTCTTTCACGGAACACTTCTGAGATTCCAGTCATCGAACCGCCGCCAAAAGCACGCCCGAACGCAAATTCTGTAATCAGTCCTGTCGTCCCAAGAATCAAGACAAACAGAAAGTATGGGATCAAAAATGCCGCCCCACCGTAAGCGCCAAGCCGGTATGGAAACATCCATATATTTCCAAGTCCAATAGCCGAACCGATGCAAGCCATAACAAATCCCATTCTGCTCGTAAATTTTTCTCTCTTTTCCATAAGCAACTCCTTTTCTCTCCAAACCCATCCACAAAAAACATCAATCAGCAGATCGACTCAGACAGGCTTTCCGATTTCTCTCCATATACTATCACACTTTAAAGCATTAATGCAAGAAAAAAGTAGAAAATATATTTTTTTCCTGTTCTTTTGAATATCCGGCACAAAACATACCTATCCTATAATAAAAAACATAAGGATGTGTACTATGAAACCAGTAATCGGAATTATTGTCTGCGGTCTGATGGATGACCGCCAATTTGTAACTAATGCTTACATTCAATCCATAAAATATGCAAAAGGAGTCCCTCTTCTACTCCCACTCGTGCGTTCTGACGAGGCACTTCAGACATATTGTTCTCTCTGTGACGGTTTCCTCTTCTGCGGTGGAAACGACATCACCCCACTTCTGTTTGGAAAAGAACCGGCAAAAGGACTGGGGGCAACCAACATCACACTGGATATTTTTCAACTTCGCCTTCTGCGCGCCATTCTAAAAACAAAAAAGCCCCTGCTTGCCATCTGCCGTGGAATGCAGGTCTTAAATGTAGCCTGTGGAGGAACGCTTCTCCAAGATATCGATACCTCACTCCACGCACCCATCAATCATATGCAGCTTTCCGCCTCTAGAAGTGAAATCAGCCATAAAGTACTGGTCGCAAAAGGAAGTATTCTCTCCTCCATCACAGGTTCGTCCCTCTATACAAACAGTTTCCATCATCAGGCAGTCGACTCACTCGGCAAAGGGCTCGTCCCAACTGCCCGGACTTCTGACGGCATCATCGAGGCAATCGAACTTTCCGCTCATCCATTTGCCCTTGGAGTCCAATGGCACCCGGAATGTATGTACCGTACTTCTCCTGTCATGCGTGATCTGTTTGCTTCATTTATCACTGCCTGCCGCAAATAATTTATTTTGCCAGCCCCTGCTTCTGCAATTTCTAGTCATTGCCCCGACGCCTGCAATATGGTATGATATCCAGAGACATTTCAAACAACAAAACAAGAACCGGAAGGAAGATTTTAAACTCTTCTTTTCGGGCAATCATTATAACAAATAAAGGCAGGGCAATACCCATGACAGATCATCAGATTTCTTCCCTCTCCAGCCTGCTCCACCAGGATCTTTTTGAGTTTCTCAAAGGCTCAATTTCCGGTGGACTCCTCTGCGGCTATACCGGAGAAGGATTCCCTTTTCATTTCATCAGCGATCAACTGCTGCACCTTCTTGGCTTTGAGAGCCGCGAGGAATATTGTACGTTTATTAAAAATAAACTGATCAACGGCATCCATCCAGATGATCGGGAGTATACAACAGACACTGTTTTGTCTGCTCTAAACGAAGACCAGACGTACGAAATTAAATATAGAATGTTAAAAAAAGATGGTTCTTTTATCTGGGTCATCGGTCAAGGAAAGAAGTTTTTCCATAAAAATTCCGAATTTGTAGCAAGTATCTGTCTGGATATCACTGATACCATTGAACTGCAGCAAGAGCTGAGTGAACTTACCCATAACATTCCCGGTGGAGTCTGTAAAATTTTGATGGATCAGGACTTCACACTTCTTTATGGAAACGATAGCTTCTATCAGCTATATGGATACACTTCTGCAGAAATGCAGACACAACTGGGCAACAAGCTAATTGCCACGATCCTTCCTGAGGATGCAACGTCTATTATGGAAATCATCGAGCGTACTTACCGAAGTCAAGAATCTCATTTTGAATTTGAACAAAGAATTTTTCACAAGGATGGTTCCATACGCTATCTTCTGACAAACGGTGCCTTCAGCCATTCTCGGAAAGGAGTTCCCACTTTAAATTGCGTCATCATCGATATCACAAAGCGCCGACTATCTGAACAGGAACTTGCTATCAACGAAGAGCGTTTCCGGATTGCTGTCACACAGACACAGAGTGTGATCTTTGACTATCATATTCAAAAAAAACAAGTGGTCCATTCGAAAGAAACAATGCACCTCTATGGACTGCCGGAAATCATGAATGATGTTCCGGAAAGTTTTGTGCGTTCTAAGATCATTCCTCGCAAACATGCTGCCGCTTTTCTTTCCATGTACAGAGAAATCCAGCAAGGAAGTCCTCACAGCAGCTGCACCGTAGAAATCTTAGCAGCAGACGGAAAATATTACTGGAATACGATCACAATGACAACTGTTTTCAATGGTCAGCACAAACCGGTCCGTGCCATTGGTGTCGTGGAAAATATTACTCAGCATAAAGAAATGGAATATGCTTATCTCAAAGAAGAAACTTACCGACGTGCTCTGCTTGCAGATACTCTGTTTTACGCAGAAATCAACCTGACCGAAGGTATCATCGACACCCTCTCCGAGATGAATACCCAAGAATTGATGGAACACCTCTGCCGCTCTTATGACCAATATCTAAGAGTCGAAGGAATCAAAAATATTCATCGGAAAGATTATCCCAAATTTCTGGAAACTTTTTCGCGTAAAAATCTTCTTGCAAATTATGCCAACGGGATTCAGGAACTCAAATTAGAATATCGTCATTTGACGAATTTTGGAAAGACTTGCTGGGTAGAAACAACTGCCCATATGATGAAAGACCCTGTTTCCGGAGATATCCGCTGTCTTCTCTACTTACATGACATTGATGCAGCAAAAAGAGAGCGGCTGACTCTTGAAAACGCCTCCCGGCTGGATCCTCTGACCAAGCTATATAACAAGGGAGCTGCTGAGACATTGATCCGCAGCCAATTAGAAGCAAGTTCTCCCGATGCCTGCCACGCATTTATCATCATTGACCTTGATCACTTTAAAAAGATCAATGATCTCCATGGACACGCTTGCGGAGACAAGGTGCTAAAAGAAACGGCAAAACGAATTCAGCAGCATTTCCGTTCAGACGATATCATCGGGCGAATCGGCGGAGATGAGTTCATTGCCTTTATCAAAAATATCCCTTCGAAAGACTTTCTGATCCAAAAGTTAGAAAAGCTTCGATATACCGTAGTACCTTTCCGCGGTATTCTTACATATAGTATGGGAATCTGCCTCACATCGAACTATGGATTTGACTTTGAAGTACTGTATGAAAAAGCGGATATCGCTCTTTATCACTCAAAAGCACGTGGGCGCAACTGTTTTACCTTCTATACTTCAGTCATGCATCTACCCGAACAAAATGGTATTCCTAAAAGTGAAATTGTTATGGAACCGGAGGATCCTGCATGGTCACAGGAAATCTTCCATGCGTTGATTGAAAATCTGGAGGATATTACATATCTGAGTGATCCATACACCTATGAACTCCTCTACGTTTCTCCGCAAGTCCGTGACATTTTAGGATTATCCGGCAATGATCCCATTGGAAAAAAATGCTACGAAGTACTTCAAGGAGAACACAAACCATGCCCATTTTGCACAAATCACCTTTTGGATCAAAAGCCGGTCATCTGGGAACACCACCACCGACTCCTGAACCGTGATTACCTGCTCAAAGATAAATTTATCACATGGAATCACCGTAAAGTGCGCATGGAGCTTGCAATCGATATTACGGATCTAAAATTGAACGGAATCCAGCAAAGATTTTCTATCGCATTAACAGAATATGCTTCTCTGCTGGAATCTCTGTCCGGAACAAAAGAGATCCTCCAGGTAGCCGCACAAACACTCGGCAAATTTTATCAGGCGGATGATGTCTGTCTGATTTATCCTGCCCATACGGGAAATTCTTATCATTTCAAATGCCTTTGGCATTACGAAAACTCTATTTCCCAAAGTGCATTGGTCCAACTGACTCAAATTGAAAAATACGCATTTATTCAGGACTTATTTTACACAAATGATATCATCCACATCCCGGATATTGAAATGCTCCGCCCAAACTACCCGGAGGAAATGCGACTTCTGGAACGTTACGAAATCCGGCAGATGCTTGGTTTTTCTTTCTCCGCTGAACACCCTAAAAATGCTTGCCTGATTTTATCCAACCCGCATACCTGTGGCAATGAGTTACATTTTCTTCGTCTGGTATGTCATCTTCTCACAAATCGGCTGCATAGTATCGATGCGGAGAAAAAACTAGACTATAACTTCTGGCATGATGCACTAACCGGCCTTTACAATCTTGCAAGTTTTTCTTCTTATACTAAAAAACGGCATTTTGAAGAACTCTCCTCCGTAGGACTTGTGCTTGCGGATATCAATGGTTTCAAACAGATTAACAATACGATGGGATATTCCTTTGGCAATCAGGTGCTTCTGGACACTGCTCGTGTTTTTCGAGAATATTTCCCAGATGCCTATCACTTCCGTCTCAGCGGAAATGAATTTTGTATTATCTGCGAAAATGCTTCCGGCAAATATTTTTATCAACAGATTTCACTATTACAGGCAGATCCCATCGTTCTGAGACATGACGGAATTTCCTTTGGCTACCACTGGATGCAAAAAGAAGTAGATTTTTCCATACTCAAATCTCTTGCAGAAGATTCGATGATGGAAGAAAAGCAAAAATATTACATGGAAACACCTTATTTTGCCAAACGGCATCGTCCTACTATCCTGCAACAAACATTGCGCGACTTAAAAGAAGAACGATTCCTCATCTACCTTCAACCCAAAGTAGATCTCTCCTCAAGAAAACTTATCGGAGCTGAGGCATTGATCCGGTATCGCCACGAGGAACGCGGCTTGATAGCACCTGATTTTTTTATTCCACCACTAGAAAAAGAGCACCTAATCCGCTATATCGATCTATTTGTTTTAGAACAAGCGTGCCGTCTTCTCGGGCGCTGGCAACAGGAAGGACATAAAACATTTCCTATTTCCATCAATTTTTCTAGAATTACACTGATGGAAGAAGAAATCCTTCCTTCCCTGCTTGAACTGGTACACACTTACCAAATTTCACCTTCTTTGATCCAAATTGAAATCACCGAGACTATCGAAGAGAAAGATTGCGATGTTCTCCTGACACTCAGCCACCAGCTACGGCAGGCCGGATTCACAATTGCCCTCGATGATTTCGGCACAAAATATACAAACTTGTCCATTCTCACCTACATGGATTTTGACGTTCTAAAACTTGACCGCAGTCTGATTCAGACACTGTGTTTCAGAGCATCTAATCAGACGATCATCAAGCATGTAATTCAAATGTGCAAAGAACTTCCGGTAGAAGTCATCGCTGAGGGCATCGAAAATGAAGAACAGGCAGCACTCCTCACCTCTATGGGATGTCCTTCTGCACAGGGATACTTATTCGGAGCACCAATGCCTATTTCCGAATTTGAATCTAGATTCATGCCGGCAGAAACAGACTCCAAAATCTCACAATAAAAAAAGGAGGATTGGCTCGACTTTGCTTCTGCATTGTCCGCCATCCCTCTTTTTCTAACTCTTTACAAAACCCCTTCATCTATCATAAGATCGGTCCCATCTGCCGCAGTCGTCGCCAGTGTGTCACATCTCTCGTTCTGCGGATGTCCATCATGTCCTTTCACCCAGATAAAAGTAACTTGATGTTGTTCCTTGGCTGTCAGAAGCCGTTTCCACAAATCCACGTTTTTGACCGGCTCATTTTTCCCGCGCTTCCAGCCTTTCTTGATCCATCCATCGATCCAGTGTTGATTAAACGCATCCACCACATATTTGGAATCCGAATACAACTCAACGCTGCACGGACGGTTCAGCGCTTCCAATCCTTTGATCACCGCCATCAGCTCCATCCGGTTGTTCGTTGTCCTTCTGTAACCACCGGACAGTTCTCTTGTATGTAATTCTCCTTTTCTATCTACATACTCGAGCACAGTTCCGTATCCTCCCGGTCCGTCCGGATTTCCTCTGGCTGCCCCATCTGTATAAATCTTTACATGCATATTCTTTCCTCCTGTCTGGTCCAGTTCCCCGTTGCTAAAAATTCTTCTGCCATTTTCTCTGCCTCATCTGTAATCCGATCTTCATATCCGATCAACCGAAGAAGTTTGATCGCATTGCGTGATACTGCTCTCCCCTTTTGCAGGCAATAATCAAACAGGATATCCTCATCCATGATTGTCTCCTGAAAATGATAATTGTCATAGCAGTTCTCCAGCAGATGTGTCAATTCAATATCATGCGTTGCCGCAAAACAAATCACACCTTCTTTTGCAAGACTTTTCAAGATCTGTGCGGAGGCCGCGATTCGCTCGACAGTGTTCGTTCCACGCAGCACCTCATCCACAAAACACAGCATCGGAATATCCTCGTTTACATGATTCAAAATCCTTTTCAATGACTTGATTTCCACAATGTAGTAGCTTTCATTCCCCTGCAAGTTGTCACGCAGAGCCATCGAAGAATAGATCTGAAAAAACGGCGCTTCATATTTTGCCGCCGGGCAGGTAAAAATCGTCTGCGCCAGCACCGTATTGATTGCCACGGTCTTTAAGAAAGTAGATTTTCCAGATGCATTGGATCCGGTCAGAAGAATACCTCGGTGCGCTATAACAGAATTTGCCACCGGATCTGCCAGCAGTGGATGATATACATTTTCCAGATAGATTTCTGCCTTCTTTCCTTCTGTAAAATTCGGTTTCTCATAATAAGGAAGAAATGTACGGAAAGATGCCGCGCTGATCATACTGTCCAAATATCCGATAATTTGGATCACTTCTTCAATTTTCCCTCTATTTTTTTCTGCCATTTCCAGCATCGAATTGAATTTGATTAAGTCAATGTGAAACAACATCCGGATATAATCAAGTACTGCATCGACCATCGATCCAGTCGCACCTCTCCCTGCCACAAGCACATGGGAATGTTTCAGAAATACATTCATTTCTTCCCGAATCTTATGTAGTTTGTCAAGATAAAACTGTATCTCCGGGATTTTTTCCTTCCCCAATGCCTCTGCTGCCCGAAGAACCCGGATCAGATAAGAAAAGGTGGCGATATATGGTTCAATCTCACTTTTTCTCACAAAATAACTTTTGATATTCCAGACTGCCGCCGCTATAAGCAAGATCATCCCAACCCCGGGAGCTGCCAGCAGCGCACCGACTCCGACAGCAATCGCTGCAATTGCCAGATAATGTCTGCTGTTTTTTTCACGTCTGACATCCTCCAGACGGTCAATGTAATCGCTCACAGAATATTTCGGCATTCCTCCGATCTCATAGAACAGATATTGCAGGCGGAGCCTCTCTTCCTCATTTTTGGTGAAAAACTCCATCAGGCGATCTCGTTCCTTCAATTTCTCTGCCGAAAGCACCGGAGTCCGCAGAAGATAGTACAGATACTCTGCTCCCACCGAGGAAGTTGTGTGATCCATCACCTGATAGACCTCATCCAAATCCAAATCGTTCCATGTAATATCATCTACATACGGCTCTGTGACCTTTCCCTTTCGCAGCTGCTGCTGAAAATAATGAGAAATGGACTCATACTTTGTACGGTCATATTCTTTCTCCGAAGCGGTACCCCACGCTTCTTTCCATGTGTTCTTTAAATATCGCTCTCTTTTCTTGGCATTTGCCGAAATCTGATACAAAAATACTATGATCAGCACAAAAATGATCAAAAGCAGTAAAATATCCTGTCCCATACTACCCCTCCTTCCTTCTGTCCACAAACAGATCCTGCTTTTTCTATGCTGTTCTCAGACAGTTTTTACTTTCCCTACGCTTCTTCCGGCAAAATGACTTCTTCCCCTTTGCCGCTGACACACCAAAATCTTGTTTTCTCATGTGTCTGTCCATAAGTTTCCACATACTGTTTCGCCAGCGCATACTCCTCCCACAGATGCATCGGAACCGCAAACTGCACTGGAATTTCTAATAGAAAATGCTCCATTCCAAGGGCATATGCATCTTCCTGCCTTGGATCCAGTACAAGAAATGCTACATCGATCGTCTTCCCTGACAATGCTTCTTTCAATTTCCCGATCTCTGACTGGTATCTTTCCTTCATTGTTTCGTTGTACAATGTAGATTCTTCTTCCCAGTGCCACCAGTTCAGATCCCCTGCATGATAAAAAAGTTTTTCTTCGCACGACACAAGAAATGCGACTCCTTCATCTGTGGAACGGAATGTTTCTATTACACAATTTCCAATTGTCTCTGTCTGATTCGGTGCGATTCTTGTCAAGTCGGATCTGCAAATCTCACTTGCATCATATGACGCTTCAGAAATATCATCGGATAAAATGTATTTAATCTTCGGATACTGCTCTGTCCACCGAAAGATTTCCTTGGAAAAATGATCATAATGTCTGTGGCTTACAAACACATAGATTGTTTTCTCTGGATTCCAAAGCGGAAGTTCCCCCTGATAATAATCAAATACAAGTACGCTGTGCTCCAGCTCCACCGCAAAGCAGCTATGAGAAATATAAGTAATCTTTACCATGTCCTCTTCCTTTCTTTTACAAGCGCCACCATCGCCTCCAGTGTCGGCTGCTCTGCCATAAATGTCTGCATGCCATAGTGATCCGCTGCTGCCTTTGTCTGTTTCCCGATACAAAGTGCCTGTACTTTGGAAAAATCAAGTCCTTTTGCCGCCTGTGCAAAACCTCTTACTGTTGATGCACTTGTAAACATCACATAATCGGTCTTCCCCTGCTCAAATTCTTCCTGGTAATTGATAAATCCATATGCCTCATAATGCGTATCGTAAATCGGAAGGTCTTCTATGACTGCCTCGCTTCTCTTTTTAATCTCACGGATCAACTCCGGATTTCCAATCTTTGCCCGCGGAATCAAAATATGTTCATCAGAAAGTACCTCCCCAAGTGCTGCTCCAAGGTGCTCTCCATCATAAACTTCCGGCATCAGTTCCGCATACATTCCATGTGCTTCCAACGCGCGCGCAGTTCCGCTTCCAATCACCGCGATCCGAAGGTGAGAAAGGCTTCGCACATCCACGCGATGCTGCCGCAATGCGCTCCAGAACACTTCTACACCGGTTGGACTGGTAAACACGATCCACTGGTATTTCTGGATGTGAAAAAGCACCTGCGAAACTCTTTCGTTTTCCACCTCCGGCACAATGCGGATTGCAGGCGCTTCCAACACCTCCGCCCCTTCTTCCCGCAACATTCCTGCCAGACGGCTGCTCTGCTCCTTCGGTCTTGTCACCATGATCTTCATTCCCGCCAATGGTCGTTTATCATACCATTCCAATGATCTGCAGGCGCATACCTCTCCCACAACAATAATTGCAGGAGTCTGAATCTTTGTCTCTTTTGCAAGTGCTTCTAAAGTTTCCAAGGTACCTGTGATCTTCCGCTGTCTTGCTGTCGTTCCCCGCTCCAAAATTGCCGCAGGTGTCTGCGGATCCATTCCCTCCCGGATTAGATTTGCACATAAAAACGGCAGTGTAGAGACTCCCATCAGAAACACCAGCGTTCCTTTCACACCCGCCAGTTCCCGAAATGGAATCTCGTCCGGCTCATGCCCTTCCTTTTTATGTGCCGTAATAATGTGCAGCGAAGAAGCAGCATCCCGGTGTGTGACCGGAATTCCCTGGTATGCAGGAACCGATACTGCCGATGTCACTCCCGGAACAATTTCAAACGGAATTCCCGCCTTCTTTAGTTCTTCCGCCTCCTCCGCGCCGCGCCCGAACACAAACGGATCGCCACCTTTTAAACGGACAACTTTTTTCCCTTCCATCGCTTCTCTTACGAGAATCTGGTTGATTTCACTTTGTCTCACCCGGTGATTCCCGGAATGTTTTCCTACATCAATATATTCTGCATGTTCTGCCCCATAAGTAAGCACACCCTGCCCTGCAAGTCTGTCATAGACAATGACATCTGCTTCCGAAAGCAGACGTTTCCCTTTGACAGTCAGAAGTTCTTGATCCGACGGTCCTGCTCCAACAAGCCATACTTTCCCCTGCTTCTTAGTGTTTTGTTCGTAATTCATCCGCAAGCTCCCATCCTAAATGTGCTGACGCCCGGACCTCTGCCCGCTTCGTCGCAATTACATAGTTTCCTGTATCTTCTTCATAATATAGGCCAGTCAGAACCAATTCATCCTGTTCTATTCTTCCATATGCCGCCACCGGAGAACTGCACCCGCCATCCAGCCTTCGCACAAATGCCCGCTCATTTTCAGCGATCACTTCCATCTCCTCAGGCTGAAGTTCTTTCACAAGTTCCCGCATCTCTTCTCTTCCCTGCACGACAAGAATCCCCTGCCCTGCTGCCGGAAGAATCTCTTCTGGAGAAAAATACCGCTCGATCCTCTCTTCGAGTCCGAGTCTCTTTAATCCTGCTGCCGCAAGCACAAGGACATCATACTGTCCGCTGTCCAGTTTCTGAAGTCGTGTCTGGATATTGCCCCGGATCCCTCTGACTTCTGCATCCGGGTATAACTTCTGTAGCTGTATCCTTCTCCGGAAACTCGAACACCCGATTACACCCTGACCATTCCAGTTTTCTTTTCCTTTTGCAGACACAAGTACATCCCGCGGATCCTCTCTCCTGGAATATGCAAGAATCGGAAGTTCCTCTGGTGTCTCCATCGGCATATCTTTCAGACAGTGCACCGCCAGATCAATTTCCCCATCCAAAAGTGCGCGATCCAGTTCTTTTACAAAAAGTCCTTTTCCTCCGATCTGATCCAGACTTCTGTCAAGAATCTTATCTCCGGTCGTTTTCATCGTCACCAATTCTATCTCTAACTGCGGATGTAACTTTTTTAGTTCCTGTATGATCATCTCCGACTGTACTACCGCCAGCTTACTCTCTCTGCTGCCTACTCTGATTTTTCTCTTCATGTTCCATCTCCAAAACTTTTCTTATCCTTGCTGCCGTCTCTGCAACCTTCCTGTGATCACTTCCATCTCCCGTAATTCCCACGACAAGTTCCTCCTGGACTGCCACTGCCGGAAAATAGAAATCACAATCAGTTCTGTCCGTTGCAGTATTCGCCAGAATCTTCCGCTTACGGCACAGCATACAAATCTCATGATTTAACTTTTTTACATTTGTCGCCGCCAGCACCAGAAAAAGTGCTTCCGTCAGATCACTCTCTTCAAATGCTTTTTCTTCTAATACAATTTTCCCTTCAGATACAAGCATATGAAATGCCTCCTTTTGTTCTTTCGGGATCTCTTTTGCAATCACCTTGATGCGCGCACGAAACTGCAACAATGTCTGCACCCTCCGGAGTGCAATCTTCCCTGCCCCGACTACGAGGATATGCTTTCCTTCTATATCTATAAACATTGGAAAATAACTCATTTCGCTTCTCCTGTTCTCCCTTTTCGCGCAACTTTTTTCTTTGGCTGTCATGCATCAAATTCCCTGTTTCTATTTTCTGCAATCTGCTTTCTTCCACGGAGGATTGCCTCAAGGACACCACCTCCGACCGCTCTTGCTTTATCAGAAATCGTAAAGCAGTAAGCGTATTCCCTGCGCGCATCAATATCCCCGCACTTCATTCCTTTTGATACAACAATTCCTTCCGGGAGCATCCCACGGATCATTCCACTCATCTGTGCGTAGACCGGATTCTTTCCGCACATTGCCACAAGCTGTCCTTTCTCTACGCAATCACCAATCTCTGCCTTCGGTTCAAATCTCCCTTCCCCGGAAGCACAGATCAACCGCTCCTTTGCATAACCTGCAATCACCCCCGGCACTCCAGTATTCGGAATTGCCGTTCCTTCTGTGATCACTCTTCCAAGATCATGTCCCCGCTTTGTTTCCACGACAAAATGACAGTCTATCCCGGCTGTAAATCCAGGACCGACTCCGATAACAATGGGAGCATCCTCGATCTTCGTTCCAAGATTTCTCTTTGCAAGGATCGCATCTACCTCCACATCTGGCTGATACCAGTCCATATGCACACAAGTCGGATCTGTGATGACCGGGATTTTCTGCTGTTCCAGACAGCTTTCCAGCGCTTCTTTTGTCGATACACACTTTGCAATAATTCCTTCCACCTCGGCTTCAGACTCATAGACGGCTCTGGAAAACGCCACGTATCTGCGGATTGTCGTCGGCTCACCGGTCTCAGTCATGATCACCTGAAATCCACTGTGATATAAGCGAACTGCGATCCCACTTGCCAGATCTCCCGCCCCTTTGATCAACACACGAAGCGGACGCTCTCCTTCTATGAATTTTTTCATTTTCTCGCACACTCCGCAGTCTGTCCAGTCAAAATCTCCACGCCGTGAATCACTTCTTCCAAAATCTCCCCAAGACTTTCCTCTACCGCCTTCGGACTTCCCGGCAGATTGATGATCAATGTCTCCTTCCGGATCCCTGCCGCCGCGCGGGAAAGCATTGCACGTTTCGTATACTTCATACTTGCCGCACGCATTGCTTCCGGAATCCCCGGGACAAGCCGTTCACAAATATCAGTTGTCGCCTCTGGTGTACAGTCTGTTTTGGAAAATCCCGTTCCACCGGTTGTCAGTATCAGATCTGCCATCTGGCTATCCGCGATCACCGCCATCACTTTTGCAAGTGTCTCTCTGTCATCCGGCAGAATCTTTTTGAATGTGACTTCCATTCCGGCTTCTTCCACAATCTCACAGATTTTCGCTCCGCTGATGTCTTCCCGCTTCCCTGCATATCCAGTTGTACTGGCTGTAATTACAGCAACTCTTATTTTCATCTGAACTCCTCCTCATTTTTCTATCTATTTTTATCTATCTCAACATCACAATTTCTTTCCTGATTTTTATGTTCCAAATATTTTATTTTGTCCTTCATTCTCTCTTCCCGCGAAGGCTCCCAGTCTATATCACATAGCTATGGCAGGTCATCGTTCTCCCCAGCTTTTCAAAATACATCGTATAATCTTCGACATAGGTGTACCCGCATTTTCTGATCAGTGCGTTGGATGCCGGATTATCTGTAAATGCATCTGCAAAGCAATAATCATACTCCTGCTTAATCTTTTTTGTCCAAAACCGGAGCAGTTCTGTGCCATACCCCTTCCTATGATATTCCTTCCCCAGAACAAATCCGACTCCTGCACACTTTTTCCCTTTATAAGGCTCTTCTTCCATCTTTTCAGGAAAAATACGAAAATAACCAATCACCTTCTGGTCCAGAAGGATTGCAATTCCATTCTCATCTTCCACTAAATTTTGAAAAAACTCACGAAACTCCTCCTCGGATCCCAGCGCCTGATATCCGGCAGGCTCCGCGATCAATGGATCCGATAAAATGGCATGCAGCGCTGCCCCATCGCTCTCTGTAATTTTTCGATAATGAAGTCTTTCTGAAGATATCTCCTTTTCTATCATACTCTTTCTCCCCTTTGCAAATTTAAACGGAAAACGACTGCCCAGTCTCTGATTTCTAATCTGCTCTATCGTTTTTTTCTGATACTATTTCGATCTGTTCGCAAAATATGATCTCTTCCGGTCCTCCATCCGGAAATCTCCCGGCAGGAACCCGGTTGATCAGGACTGTGTAGCTTCCTTTCACATTCTTTTTCAAACCTTCATCACTTCTCGCGATATACAGAAGGTCTTCCCACTTTATTTTCTCTTCTGTTCCTTTCCCGAGAAATGCTGCAAGCATCTCCGGACGAAAACCTGCCTCCTCGATGGAGTGGCCAACTGCCGGATATCCAAACACTCCTATCACAATATCTGTTCCCGGAAAGATCACCGGCTCATGTGCGGCAGGGATTTTAATGTCCTTCCCTTTTGCCCCGTCTGCCTCAACGATCAGTACGTCTGCCAGACTGCACAGCGTTTCATAATTTTCGGAAGGGATGCCACAGATTTTTCCATTTCCGCAGGAAACACCTACTGTCAGGATCCGCTTCCGCTCCAGCCGCTCTGCAAAATCTCTAAAAAAGTCAGAGGAAGATCCATACTCGCTTTCTGCATTCCACTCCACAAAGTTCTCTGCAGGCTTCCACATATGTGTTGTCGTTGTGACAATGACCTTTTGTCCAAGCAACGCTAATTCCTTTGCCAGTCGGTAACAGGTTGTCGTCTTTCCTCCCGCCCCGACAACAGAAATAATCTTATCTCTGCCCGGCAAAATCCCGACTGCATCGCAAAGGCTGCCAAAAAAAACAGGATCTCCCTGCTTGATTTTCCACACATCTGTATGCTCACACATTTTGCTTTCTGGTGCATAGTCCATATCTTCCAACTCCTGCCTGGATGCCGCTTCTCCGAAAAAGGTATCCTGCAAATGCTGCTTCATCACCTTTTTCCCTCCAACATCCCCAGACAGTGATAACAACTCCTTTAAGTAAACTTCTGAAAATACAACAGGATTGCCCCATTGTTCTTTATAAGTCAGACATCCAATTCCTTTTCCGCTCGCTGCATATCCGCTCAAAAAAGAAACGATCGTCTCCATCTTCAAAAATGGCTGGTCGCAGACAAAAAAGCTGACTGCATCGCCTTTTCTGATTTTGCCTAAAATGCTTTGGATTCCGAGTCGGATTGACCAGGAAACGCCTTCCTCTGGTGCATCATTTCTAACAACCGTCCATCGTGCCTTTTTCATGCTTTCAAAAATTTCCTCATACTGCGTCACAAGCACTTTTTCTCCGATTGGAAGACTCTCTGCAATCTTTTCAATCTTCTCGGTCAGATGGCTGTACATCGGCTTTCCTTCAACCAGACTTAACAGCTTGTTACTTCCAAAGCGGCGGCTGTTTCCAGCCGCCAGTAAAATCACATGAATCTTCACTATTTTTTCATACCCCAGTATACTTTCTCCGCAGTGATTGGAAGTTCCTTCACACGAACCCCAGATGCATTGTATACTGCCTGTGAAATTGCCGGAGATGGGGTGTTGATCACAACTTCTCCGATGGATTTTGCACCAAACGGACCGGTTGGCTCATAGCTGCTCTCAAACTCTACACGGATCGTACCTACATCCTGTCGGCTCGGAATCTTATACTGCATAAAAGAATTGCTGAAATTCTTTCCACTCTCACTGTATACAACATCTTCATAGAGAGCCATTCCGATTCCCTGCGCGATTCCGCCCTCTGTCTGTACCCTTGCAAGAGACGGATTGACAACGGTACCACAGTCTACCACTGCAACGTAATCTACCAACTCAATTTCTCCCGTCTCCTGATCCACATCCACTTCTGCCATGCCGACCATAAACGGCGGCGGAGATACTGGAGAAGAGTAGGATTCAGAAGCAAACAGTGCATCCTCATTGTTACACATAATGCGGTTTCCAATCTCCATCAGAGAAATTTCTCTTCCATCCTTTAAGCAGAATACCTTCTTTCCGTCAAAATCGACTTCTTCCCGGCTGCATTCCAGATACTGAGCTCCTTTTGCTAGGATTTTTTCTTTTAAAGTCTCACACGTCTTCATCACAGCGATTCCGGTAAGATATGTCGTACTGGATGCATAAGATCCGGAATCATACGGGGATACATCGGTATCTACTCCCGATACGATAATATTTTCCATTTCACAATCCAAGCAGTCTGCCGCCATCTGTGCAAGGATTGTGTCACATCCTGTTCCCATATCGGAAGCGCCGATCATCAAGCTGTAGAACCCATCATCGTTGACTTTGATTGCCACAGAAGCATTGTCCACGTTGGAGATTGAGGATCCCTGCATCGCCATCGCAACACCGACTCCGCGGACTTTCCCATTGCCGAGATCTCTTGCCGGGAATTTTTCATCCCAGTGCATCATTTCTTTTGCTTTTTCCAGGCAACGATCAAGCGCACAGCTATTTGCTGTTTCTCCATAGTACGCAGGCATCACCTGACCTTCTGTCACGATATTTTTCTCGCGGAGGGCAACCGGATCGATCCCCATCTTCTCTGCAAGTTCATTGACTGCCGACTCTACTGCAAACAATCCTTGTGTGGCACCATATCCACGATATGCCCCGGCAGACATCACATTTGTGTAAACAACATCGTAAGCAAACCGGAATGCTTCTGTCTTTCCATAAAGTGGAATGGATTTATGTCCTGACAGCCCTACGGTTGTCGGTCCATGCTCACCGAATGCTCCTGTGTTGGAAAGTGTATAGACATCAATTCCTTTGATGATACCATCTTTGTCTGCTCCGACACGAACCTTCACTTCCATTTCATGACGCGGCGTAGAGGCAATCTGGGATTCCTCTCTCGTGTAGACAAGTTTTGCCGGCTTTCCGGTCTTCATCGTCACGATTGCAGGATAAACTTCTGTCACAACTGTCTGCTTTGCTCCGAAGCCTCCTCCAATACGTGGCTTGATGACACGGATCTTTGATTTTGGAATATCCAGTGCATTGGCAAGAATTCTTCTGACATGGAACGTAATCTGTGTTGAGGAGACAACGTTTAATCTTCCATAAGTATCCATATAAGTATATGTGCGGAATGTCTCCATCATTGCCTGCTGGTTTGCTTTTGTATGATAAGTTCCTTCCACTACATAGTCACACGCATCGAGAACTGCATCGATATCTCCATGCTCCTCTTTTCCGCAGGCACAGAGATTTCTCTTATTATCTGCACCAACCGGACAAAGACTCTTCCAGTTTTCCTCCGGGTGGATCAAAACCGCATTGTCTTTTGCCTGATGGAAATCAAGTACCGGCTCTAACACCTCATATTTGACCTTGATCAGTTTCATCGCACGTTCTGCCGCTTCCTTCGTCTCCGCAGCGACGATTGCCACCGCATCTCCGACAAAGCGTACTCTCTGATCTAAGATCAATCTGTCATAAGGACTTGGCTCCGGGTATGTCTGCCCTGCCATTGTAAAACGCTTATCCGGAACATCCTTGTAAGTAAGGATACATTCCACCCCCGGAACTTTTTTTGCATTTTCCGTCTGAACCTCCTCGATCAACGCATGCGCATGAGGACTTCGCAGAATCTTTACGACCAGACAGTCTTTCGGTGCGATATCATCTGTGTACACCGGCTTTCCGGTCACAAGTGCCGGAGCATCTACCTTTGGCACTGCTGTATTTACAAAACTCACTACTTCGTCCCCCTTTTCATCTCTAAATATTTCTTGATCGCGCGGAGTTGTCCCATATACCCGGTACATCTGCACAGATTTCCCGCCAGATATTCCTTTACTTCTTCCAACGTCGGATCTTCTAACTCTCGCACCATCGCAAGTACATTCATAATAAATCCAGGCGAACAGTATCCACACTGCTCTGCCCCCTCTGCTGCCAGAAATGCGCCGAATTCTGCCGCTTCTTCCTGAAGGCCTTCCAGTGTTGTTACCTCTTTTCCTCCCACTCTTGCCGCAAGTACAGAGCAGGAAAGAGAAGGTGTTCCATCAATCCAGACCGTACAAAGACCACAGTTTGTCGTCTCACATCCGCATTTTACACTATAACAGCCCTTTGCCCGAAGCAGATCAAGTAGAACGGTATCTTCCTTGATGTCGGCAGTAGTTTGTTTTCCATTCAATATAAACTTTACTTCCATCTCTAACACTCCTCCATCAATGCTTCTATCTGTCTGCGGATCAGAACCTTTGCAAGTGCTTTCCGGTATTCACTGCTTCCGCGCATGTTGCTGCCAAATGTAACCTGCTCTGTCAGCTTTTCTGCAATTTCAGCCGCATTTCTCCCATCAGCCTTCTCTGTCACAAGAACTGCCTTCATCGGTCTGGCTCCAACCGATACCTGCCATTCCTCTCCTGCTTTTGCCACACCACAGGCAATTACCGGGAAATCCGTCTTCGTTCTTCTGGAAGAAACATAGCGGATCTTTCTTACATCTTTTCGAATAATCACATTCACAAGAATATCACGATCTCTCTTCTGACAGACAAACTCTCTGAGCGGTACAATTCCACCCTTATACAATTCTACATAGCAGTCCATCGCCAGAAAACATGTCAGAACATCGGAAAATCCAAATCTTCCAAAAATACTTCCCCCGACTGTCGCCTGATTACGGAACTGTACGCCTACAATATGTCTTACACACTCTCTTACTGCCCCATCTGTATATTGGTTAATCCCTTTATGCAGTTCCAACTGTCTCAGAGTGCACATACACCCGATTTTAAATTCCTCTTCTGATTCTTCTATCTGATCTAATCCCATGCCGGACAGATCGATCGCAGTCTGTACCCGTCCGCTCCCGAGCCGCATCCACATCATTCCTCCAAGAATTCTGTTCGCACGCTTCTGATTCAGCTCGTATGCTTCTTCCAGACTCTCCGGCTTTACATAACTGTTTATCGTTATCAAAAAAATCCTCCTTCCAGCATTTCCCTTGCTGTTTCGTCATTTTATTACATACAGATTTATTTTATCACATTCTACTTCATATCACAATTTGTAATTTCTTTTGTTTTCCAGTTATTTTTTGTTGAAAATCCTCGTCCCTTGCGGTATGATGATTTATAAATCAAAAAATCACCGAAGAGAAGGGAAACTATACCATGCAGCTTTTAAAAGAAAGAATCTTAAAAGACGGTGTTGTCAAACCGGGAAATGTATTAAAAGTAGACAGTTTTTTAAATCATCAGATGGATATCGATCTGATCAATGAGATTGGAAAGGAATTCCGAAGAAGATTTCCAAGCGATAAAATCACGAAGATTCTCACGATCGAGGCTTCCGGGATCGGGATTGCCTGCATCGTCGCACAATATTTTGGTGTTCCTGTTGTCTTTGCAAAGAAAACACAGAGCATCAATATCGACGGGGAAGTCTACCACACAAAAGTAGAATCCTTCACACACAAACGTACTTACGATGTCATCCTCTCCAAGAAGTTTTTAAATGAGGACGACCACGTTTTGATCATCGACGATTTCCTTGCAAATGGCTGTGCAATGTTAGGGCTGATCGATCTTGTAAAAGGTTCCGGCGCTACGATCGAAGGTGCAGGAGTTGTCATTGAGAAAGGCATGCAAAATGGCGGTGATCTGATCCGCTCTCAGGGTGTTCACTTAGAATCGCTGGCAATCATCGATTCCATGACAGACACTTCACTGACATTCCGTAATTAGAAGAATCTCCCATACATCCGATGTTTGCCAGACACGGTCTGGCAAACACCCGTGATTTCTATGGGAGATTCTTTTTTTAACGAAGCATGGAAAGGAACATGCTTCCTATGGAGTTAGTTTAAAGCGCTTTCTTTATCTGCTCTGCATCACGGAGAAACTGTTCTACGTTTTCTTCCGTTGTTGCCCAGCTTGTACAGATTCGGATCACATTTTGATCTTCTCCAATCCGTTCAATATAAGATACACAATATTTCTCTTCTATTTTTTTCAATTCCTCATCCGAAACGATCACAAACTGCTGGTTTGTCGTACTGTCCTGCATTTTGTAACCTGCGTTGAGTAAACCTTCTCTAAGTTTTTGTGCAAGTTTCACCGCATGTTCGCCCAAATCAAAATACAAACCATCTTGAAGAAGCTCCAAAAACTGGATTCCAAGCAGCCGCCCTTTCGCCAGCATACCGCCTTTTTGTTTGATCAGATAGCGGAAGTCTTCCTGCAGTTTTGGATTACAGATGACAACAGCCTCTCCGAAGAGTGCTCCCATTTTCGTCCCTCCGATATAAAACACATCACAGTTTGCCGCAATGCTTTCCAAATCCAGATTATTATCCTCCGCTGCCAAACCATATCCCAGTCTTGCTCCATCCAAAAACAGATACAGCCCGCACCGATCACATACCGCCCGCAGTGCTTCCAGTTCCGCTTTTGTATAAATTGTTCCAATCTCTGTCGGATTAGAAATATAGACAAGTTTTGGCTGTGGCATATGTTCGTGAGTGGCATCCTCCCAGTGTAATCGATATACCCGCTCCACATCTTCTGCCGTCAGTTTTCCGTTTTTTCCCGGCACGGATATCACCTTATGCCCAACCGCCTCGATTGCTCCTGTCTCATGGACATTAATGTGTCCGGTTTCCACGCACACTGCCGCCTGATGCGGGCGAAGGAGCGCTGAAATCACTGTCAGATTTGCCTGCGTTCCCCCTACAAGAAAATGGACTGCTGCTTCCTCTTTTTTGCAAAGTCCGCGGATCAGTTCTGCCGCTTTCTGACAATAAGGATCTTCTCCATATCCGACTGTCTGTTCCATATTCGTCTCCATCAAACGTTTCAAAATTTTCGGATGCGCTCCCTCCGTGTAATCACATTCAAAATGAATTTTTTGCTGCATTTCTTTTTCCTCCTTGTATTCTTTATTCCATCAATTTTCCGCATTTTCCGCAATATTTACTCGCAGCGGAATTTTTCGCCCCGCAATACGGACAATATCGTTCTTTTTCTTCTTTCGTTTTCTGCTTCTGTTCTTCTCTCTGTGCTTTCTTTCGTTCTGCTTTTTCTCTATGATTTTCCTGTGCCTTTCGGGCTGCCCTTCCTCCAATGATAAGAAGGAGTAACAGAAGCAAAAAGACTGCCGCTGCCATTGCCGGAATCCATAGAAGTCTGAGACACTCCTGCCTTTGTTCCAATACCTTTGTCAAATCAGATACCGGAGCCGCCTTTAATACCCCGGTCAGATTTTTCCCTGAAATCTTCTCTGTCAGTTTCCAGTAACGGTACAGATACCAGCCGCTGCCAGCTATCCCTCCCAATATTCCACAGACGCAGAAGCCTTTTGCCACTGCGAAGATTTTTCTTATATTGCCCCCTTTTCTGCCAGAGACGATTCCAAATATCCCCATGAGCAACGCACACAGAAACGTAGTAAGAAATGTTCCTCCCAAAATCCAGAAGTCTCCCGGAAGCGGTGCTTTTTCCCCTTTTGTACCTTCCTTCTGATATTGTACAAGAATCGTTCTGGATGTCTGATTCCCAAGTGGATCTGCTGCGGTCAGTGTGATCGCATTTTCTCCTTTTTTTAGTTTGAGGGAAATCTGAAATGTCCCATCTTTCCCAATTTTTTGCTCTTTGCCATTTATTTTCAACGTAGCATCCGAATCTGTTTTCCCAGAAAGCGGAAGCATCTTTTCTTTTACTCGGATATTCTCGTCCACTCCGTAAAGCTCCAGCATTGGCGGTACAACATCTGTGCTGATCCGTCTGGATACCCGGTAAAAACTTCCGGTTTCCCATCCATAGACAACACAGATTTCCTGCGTTTCCATATCTGCAATTTCAAATGCAGCTGTTCCGTTCTTTTCCCACTGAACCTTCTGTGACTTTTCTCCTACTGCTATTTCTGCCTGCACCTTCTTATCGCCAACATCATACGAAACTTCTGCCGTTGTCGATCCGGTCTGCTCCGGTGTTTCAATCGTGACTGTCACCCCTGGATTTAATGAGATCATCCTATCATATTGGGCCACGATTTTTCCATTGCTCATAGCGGACAATTCTACTTTCAGATCCTCTCCATCCAGATCAATGCTGACAGTCGTCGCTTTGCTGTCCCTATCAAGCTGTTCTGCATAAACAGGTTCCTTTGTATCTTTCCCCTGAAACACACCGATCACCCACTGGTCACAGGATTCCTCGGCATTGGTCCAGTCGATCTCCAGTGCACTGTCTGTATAGTCCAGTACGGTGCGAAGTTTTGCCCCGTCACCTGCTTTTGTATGTCCTTTCACAGAAAAACCTTCTCCAGTAACTGCCGATGTGGTGAGTTCCGTCTCATCAGTATCTGTGACCACTGCATCTATCTGCAACCGATAATTTTCTCCATCGGGCAGCGAAGAAATATCTACCTCTGTTTCCAGTTTCTGGTTTGCTATACCGCTACCACTTTTCAGCTCTTTCTTCCCGTCAACCATCTCCCCATTCATCGTCACAGCATAAATATAATATGTATATCCGATATTTTCCTCTGCAGTCACCTCTGCCTGAATTCGAATCCGCTCTTCTTTGGGCGCTTCCATCACAAAAGATTGTATCTCCACTTCCTGATACCACGGCATGACATGGACTTCCAGTTTGCTATTTGACTTTTTATCGTAATCTATGTACCAGGTGCCTCCCGGTGCATTTCGCAGATAATAGTAAACTGCCCCCTGCCCTTTTTGTACCGCCGCAAAATCACTCTCTTTTGCATACACCTTCCCGGAAGGATCCGTGATAGAAACTTCCGGCGCTTCCTTATCATAAGTGAGGATTACAACAACATCTTTCTCTCCTTCCAGAGTCATCAGATCCGATCTTGCTGCCTGTACTTCTTGGAGTTCTCCCATCTGTACCATCCCAAAGCAGACAAGAACAATCAACAGAATATGCAGAAAGCCTTTTTGCATTTTCTTATACACCGCAAGTCGTTTTTCTATTTTCTTCCTTTTTCCCATACATGCTCCCTCTTTCATATCCTTTTCTTAACTCAGTGTCTTGCTCGAAAGTTTTGGATTTTCCGATGCCCATACAAGATGAATGCCTTTATCTCCCGGATCACTCGTCTGTCCATGCAGCCCGAATGCCCACACTCCGTTATGCTGCTCATAGACTCCGATAAATCCCTGTCCTTTTGCCTGCGTCTGCAAAGCCAAAACCCACCAGGATACATTTGCCTCCAACTCCCCGGAAGCCCCAATTCCACACACTTTATTTGTAAGTGCAAGCTCCGCAGCTCCCCGGACATTGAACATACAATTATCTTTCTTCATCTTGATTCCAACTCCGACTTCTCCCCGGAAGCCATTGACTGTTTCTCCCTGCATACCAAGCAACATATTTGTATAAGAAATTCCTTCTCCAAGCTCCAGTGTACAGTCTCCGATCTGAACTGCTTCCAGAAGTTTTGCAGTTGCTGCCACCGAAATATACTTTCTGCTCAACTGGAATTCCAAAGACACCTGATCAAGAGAGGCAAGGCTTACATCGCCGACCCATTCTTCCAACCCTGGCTTAAATTCGGAAACCTTTGCCACCGCCACCTCAAAGCCTCCTTTGTATTTCAGTTTCAGAAGTTCTCTGATATCCAGCTTTTCCATCGAACTGATTTCCTCCACACCAAGTGAAAAATCTGAAAAGGTTACCGGAACTCCCGAAATTGTCGTATTGACCGGATAGTCTGCATACAGTTCTACGCCATTCAGCTTCCATTCTTTCCACTGCAGTTCCAGTCCCATGCCATCGCATAACATTGCAACATTGACAAGTACTTTCGCAGAAACATCCCCACTTAATGTATTCAGATTTAGTTCCGCTGTACCAAGGTTACAGTAGATCGGCATATTTCCAAAGAGTGCATGATAATTTTTCTCATCTTCCTCCCCAAGACTCAGTGAAATATCACAGCCAATCTGCTTATCATTCATGATAATCTGTTCTGTATGATCAAATTCAAATGCAAACGGACTTGCAGATTCTGCTGTCTTTAAAACATCATCCTGAAATGGAAGCTCGGTCTGTACACTTTCAAACTCAATGACTGCCTGATTTGGATACAATGCGATCGTCGCATAATCAATCCTTGAAAAATCCTGCAGAATGAATGCTCCATTTGAGACCGCCGGTTTCACCGGATACTTATCCGAGGAAGCATCTGTCAGCGGATCATTATACAGTGTTATTTCCGAAAATCCCGGAAGGGAAGCATACATTCCATACTCTGCAAGATGCTTTGCATATCCTTTTGCAGTATTTCTATCATACTGTACATAAGATCTCCGACAGCGCATAAGTACTTCCGGATCTTTCTTCAAATCTCCTTCTAGTTGGACACTGTCCTGAAATCCAAGCCATCCATTCATCCGGATATATCCGGTCAGTTTTGTCGTGTCTCCGCAAACCTCTTTCCCGGTAGAAGTAAATATATAATTTCCATAACGAACCGTATTCAGATCTCCTGAAGTGATCACAAGCCCAGACGGGAATACTCTTCGCTCTCCATTTGCCGTCACATAAACGTCATACACTCCACATGCTGCTCTCGCCGGAATCGTTATTTTCCAGCTTGTGTCACTTTCATATTTGCATTCTAACTCATATTCCATTGCCCCGTGAAGAGATACCGAAATCTTATTTTCTTTCTTTAAATCCTTTCCCGTCAGTCTCACCTTCTGGGGGGCAGGAGACTCATAGAGAAGCTTCGTATCTAACCCATAAAATATCATATCCTGAATCTGCAGATCACTCTCTGGTCCCAGATCTTCCTCTGTCAGATCATTCTCATACAGATAATACGATCTCTCATCATAAATCTTCCTGTGTCCTTTATGTTCCACTCGGAGTGTCCGGCTCTGTGTCATCGTGTCGACTGCCTGATATTCAATCTCATAACGGTTCTTACTGATCTGATAAATATACTGATAGAAAGAATAGAGCGAATTGGAATCCGATACAAAGACATATGCTCCGTTTCCTGCATCGGAATAAGTACTTAGCACTTCCGACTCTACATCCGCACCAAGCCCCATCGAATACAACAAAATATTTCCGTTCTCACAGGCGGAAGTGATCTTCTGAAGTTGCTCCTCTGAAGGGATACTATCCTGTCCATCCGACATGATCACCGCGATATTCAAGGCATCTTTTTCTTTTGCCAGCATCGAAAGTGTATATTCGACCCCACTGTATATATTGGTTCCACTGTCAGAACGGAAAGACTCCACAGACTGCTCCAATTTCTCCCTGCTGCTTCCCGGCTCACAGACCCCTTCTAACACACCGCTTCCAAATGGAACAATCCCGATATTGACCTCATCCGCAAGCTTCCCTACAAATGTAGAAACTGCCTTCTTCAGATTCTCAATCTTCTCTCCTTCCATGCTGCCGGAATTATCGCAGCAAAGCGCAATATTTACTGTGTCATATTCCAGCTTCTTCACTTTATAATCAGGAATTTCTACCCCGCAATCAAGGATTTCCACATTTTCCCGGAACTTCTCTTCGGTGTCTGCAATCCCCTCCTCCAAAGAAACTACTGCCCGAACAGTTTCAAACTCCTTGGTATCAATTCCCGAAATACTTACAGATGCCGCCTTCTGATTCACAGTATCTGTGACATACTGCGTGAAATCTTCCTGCCTCTCTTCTTTATTTTCCTGAAAAGTTTCTTCCTTCTGTCCGTCTGTATCCTGAGAATGATCTACAATCGGAACGATATGATCAACGGTAAGTTTCGCATAAGTATCAATTTCTTTCAGCTGTTCTTTATCTTCTTTCTCCGATAAAATCCGATTCAGTTCTCCTGCCGGACCACGATAAGCAGCATCCTCACTCCTTGCCACAGTATCGAGCGCTTTATCCAGGCAGGAATTCGCACTTGTCTGATCTCCACTCTCGTAGGCAAGCCTTGATGCCTGCATATAAAGCTTTGACGGTTCTTTCTCTTCTTCCTTCCCCGCCGCCTCTAAAAGTCTGTCACGCATCCAGAAATCATATGCATCTTCACTGTCATCCGATGCTTTCTCTAACTGCTTCAGCGTCTGATCGATCAGTTTCTTGTCTTCCCCGGTATACCTGTATCCCCTTTTCTGCTTATTTACCCAGAAAAGTGCCTGCTTGGCCTGCTCTGTCTTTGCCTGCAATTCTTCATTTTTACGGAGCATGGATGTGCTGATCAGTCCCTGACGATACAATTCAGAAAATACAAGCAGCTGACTGCTGTCCTCCCAGGCATTCATCTCCTGCGCAATCTCCCCATAATTTTCCTCTTGGATCTGCCCTTGCATTTTGGCAAGCTTCATCTCCCGGAGTTTCCATATCTCTCCATCCGGGATGTCTGCTTTCTTTTCTTCCTCTTCCCCATCCTGTTCTTTCTGTACTGCAAGATAATAGGAAACTACATCCTCTGTCCCTGTCTGCTTTTCTGTACAGGAAGATGCCGCTTCCTTCAAAAGCGATTTTGCATCCTCTCTCGCATCCTCATCCTCTTCCTTCTTCGCCCTCTCTATCACTTTCAGCTCTTCTTTCAGCTCATTTCTTCCAGCTGCCTTTGACTTTCTGTCAATCAGCATCCGGTACAAGCCTTCCGCACCGTCATAGTTTTCCTGCAATCCATAAAGCCTTGCCCGCGCAAGCAGATAGGCATCATCATATACCCCCGAAGAGAGATAATTCCCCAGAAAAATTTCTGCCTCCTCATATGCCTCTTCTTCCATAAATCCATAAGCAAGTCCAATATAGACATCCTCCAATTGCTCTGCCGATGCTGTTTTCTCATCCTCTTTCCGTTCACTACCCGTGAAAATAAATATCCCGGCAAGCACTGTCGTAATTCCAAGCAGAACAAAAACAGCACTCCACACCATCCTCTGCTTCCTGTGAACTACTATCAACAGACATACGCTCACTAGCGCTGCAAGCATTCCCACGATCATCTGCAATCCCGTATCCATAATCCCCCTCCTTCTCATTTGTACACTGTCTCACTTTGTTTCCTCTTCTATATACGAAACTTCTCTCACCGTTTGACAGAAATAAAGTCTATCTTTATTATAACAGTTTCATTTTCTGACGTCATTATTTTTCTATGTAAGAAACAGACAAATTCATGCTGTGACCAAAAGGGGATCCACAAATTTAAGAAGCAGGAAACCTTGTGATATGCTCCCTTTATGAGAGACAGTGAAAAAACAAACTGTCATCATAAAGGGAGCAATTCTATGTCACAAAAAGGTAAACTAAACACAGAAGAAAAAGTTGAGATTATCAGAAAGTACCGGCAAGGGGAAATAAGCTTAGTTCAGGCGGCTCGGGATGCAGGGGTTGGGACAACGACAATTTATAGATGGAGCGCACGGTATGAGGCAGAAGGGGCGGCTGGATTTTTACCATATCAAAAAAATCGAGTCTATCCGCCAGAACTAAAGTTAAAGGCGGTGCTGGAATATTTATCTGGAGCGGGCAGTCTCGAAGAAATCAGCCAAAAATATAAGTTGCGAAATGATCGTCAACTCAGCAACTGGATAAAGGTGTATAATGCTCATGGAGATTTCAACTCCACAAAGTTTTCTGGAGGAGGAAGTTACATGAAGCAAGGACGAAAAACCACATTTGAGGAACGAGTTCAAATCGCTAGGGAATGTATCGCCACGGGGAAAAATTACGGAGAATTAGCCTTAAAATACCGTGTAAGCTACCAACAAGTTCGTACCTGGACGATTCGTTTTGAACAGACGGGAGAAGCAGGCCTGCAAGACCGGCGTGGTCAGCGCAAGAAGGATCAAACTCCCCGTACCGAGCTGGAACAGGCACAAATTGAGATAGAGCAGCTGAAGCACAAACTGTATTTGGCAGAAATGGAGAATGCACTGCTAAAAAAATTGGACGAGATAGAAAGGAGGGATGTCTCTCAGAAGTAAGGCAGAGACACCTTTATATGGCCATTAAAGAGTGCCATAAGGAACACGGGTTTCCTGTTGAGGCAGCTTGCGAACTGATCCATGTGGCCCGTTCCGCTTACTACAAATGGGCATCCGGGAAACTGAGCCACAGAACTGCAGAGAACGAGAAACTGGCGGATAAGATTGAGAGAATCTATTTGGAAAACCCGGATAAAGGTTATCGGAGATTGAATGATGATCTGCGTCATGACTATGGAATCCACGTCAATGACAAAAGAGTGTTGCGCATCTGCCGGGCTAGAGATATCCGCTCTACCATAAAATACAATAACCACGGCTGTACCAGACGGGCAAAGACTCCCCAGTATCTTGCTGAAAATCTGTTGAACCGCCAATTCCATGCGGAGAAGCCAAATGAAAAATGGCTTACCGATGTAACGGAGTTCAAATGGTATGAAGGAATACAGGTACATAAACTTTATCTAAGTGCCATTCTGGATCTTTGTGACCGGCGTATTGTGTCCTATGTGCTAAGTGAACACAATGATAATCCGCTCGTCTATAAAACCTTTGACAAAGCTGTTAAGGCAAATCCAGGTGTCCATCCCCTGTTCCACAGCGATAGAGGATACCAATACACAAGCAGATCGTTCCACCACAAACTCGTACAGGCTGGAATGACGCAGAGTATGTCCCGTGTTGCCCACTGCATTGACAATGGACCTATGGAGGGATTTTGGGGTATCTTGAAGCGGGAACGCTATTATGGCAGGCGTTTTACAAGCAAACAAGAACTCGTCCAGATGATTGAACAATATATCCGTTATTACAATACCAAGAGAGTACAGCGCAACTTAGGTGTGCTTACTCCCATGGAGAAACACGAGTTATGCCTTGCTGCATGAAATACGGCCAGCAACGGTTGGTTGCTGGCCGGAAAAATTATATATTTTTTCTCTGTCCTCTTGACGGGGAGCAGTTCATTGTGTCTGCCTGTTTTCTTATGCGTGATTCCACTCAGCCTGAAACTGTGCTTCCAGCTTGCGCATGGTGTTGGGAGACAGCGCGCGCTCAGCAAAAGGATAAATCGCACCGTTTTCCTTCTCAATGTGACGGCGCAACAGATGAACATAGTCCATCGCCTGCGAGAGAATTTCCAGCTTGAGCGCAGGAGAACGGTCGGTCTCGTAGGCGTTGACCGCGGTTTCCAGCTCCATGACATACAGGCGGGCTTG
>SKES01000255.1_pt1 | contig 54357 bp, 59 predicted proteins | sample 4826851 | NCBI WGS metagenome assembly SKES01 (sample SAMN11008803, study PRJNA524170) | human gut metagenome | biome: Human fecal sample; material: Feces; isolation source: fecal sample from pouch patient p52 | host: Homo sapiens | place: Israel: Tel-Aviv | collected 2016-09-04 | reverse complement strand
ATTTTCATCTGGATATGCAAATCGTATAGCTTACAAAATAGGTATAAAGTTTGAATCACCTATTAAAACTGACTCCTATAATTCGTGGGAAAATTGTTTAAAGCAATTAAATGTAAAATCTGATATTGCATTTATTGGAGATTCATTGACTGCAAACGGAAATTTTCAAAAAGCTTTTCCAAATACATCTGTATGTAATCTAGGATGTTACGGAGATAGAATCGTTAATGTTCGTTCAAGAATCAGTACTGTGTCTTCTCTTCATCCTTCCAAGGTTTTTATTGCTTGCGGAGTCAATTCTCTTGCTTGTAGAAATTTAAAAACTTGCAAATATCAATATTCTATGTTAATAAACGAATGTAAAAAGACAGTTCCGAATACTAAAATATTTGTTTGTTCTGTTTTACCTACAGCAAACGTAAAGAATCCTTACTGTAGTAACTCCAAAATACGTTCCTTTAACAATTTTCTAAAAAAATTATCCCAAAAACATAATCTGCAATTTATTGATTTATATTCTGCTTATGAGCAAAACGGTTATCTTCCTAATAAGTACACAAACGATGGCTTGCATTTGACACCGGATTCATATTCTATTTGGTATAAATCTGTAAGCAAATATATCAACTCCTAGAAACTGCCTTCTAGGAGTTTTTTGTTATACTTGATATGCCATCCAGTTTTCTGCTACACGTCTAAATTTCTCCCATCCATATGCTGATAAATGTACTCCTCCATCGGTAAAATAGTCATTTTGTACCGTTGTTCCGTCTTGTCTAATAAGGCCTTTCGTGTGAGTATAAGGCGGTACGAATGTTGTTATATCAAAGTATGGAATAGCATAGTACTCACATATTGCAATTAATGCTTCTTTTTTTGCTCCGCTACATTCCCAAGGGATAAATACTCCTATTGGCTGATTTCTTCCATAATATCTAACCCTTTTTAGAATATAGTTCATTGCTGATATATCTGTTGTACAAGATTCATCTGTAATCGCACCCACTCCATTAGATGGCATTTCTCCAAGTGTTCCACTATTAGTTCCCATCATAAAGAAAAATGCCGAGTCCTTAGGAAATAAATAAGTGCTAGAATCTATCTCTACCTCAGACAAAAACTTATTCCATTGTCCATTAGCGTTCTTTAATGATGTACTATTTACACCATCGGTAGCATCTCCCCAAGTAGCTCCATAAGTACCATAGGAACGTACTTTACAACCAAATTTCTTTTCAAAATTCTTTCTTTGCTGACCGCTCGCCCAGTTATCAGAATTTGAATCTCCAAACCAATAAACAGTCTTACCGTATAAATTATTCTGCAAATTATCACGTAACAAGATATTTCTAAATTCACTATTTAGCGTGTGATGGTAATTAGACATGTCGATTTCTTCGCCTGTGTAAGCAACAAATTCACTACTTACACTTGATCCCATAAAAAACATAGGATTAGGATTATCAACATGAACCGCATATTGAAACCTTATCAAACTATCTTCACTTGGCGTGTAAATGACATAATGTATTCCGTCATTACTTTGTTTTACTATTTCCTCATCGGATAAATAATTTTTTTCTTTGTCGAATCTTACTATCTTTTCAACGCCTAAAAGTCCTTGATTGTCCCACACCTGTGCTACATAAGTATTATTTGCCATTACTTCTATATAATCAGAAACTTCACATTGTTTAATGTTTGGGTTTATAGTTGGTGGAACTTGCATCCTACCCTTTGTACTTTTTGTTCTGTCTAATAAGTTAATTACTTTGTTAAGTTCTATAATTTTATCATATATTTTATCGCCAGATGTTGTAGGAGTAGGAGTCGGTGTTGGTGTTGTTCCACCACCATCAACAGATATCTGATTTCCCTTTCCATCATATAATGTAGCCATTTAATACACCCCACTTTTTAAAAATTGTAAAATTTCATCGTCTGTAAGTTTTCTCATAACGATACTTAAATCATAGATTGTTCCCACATACGCCGCTGATGTTTTTCCTCCAACGCATATTTCTCCTGCATATGTTGACGCATTAGGAAGATTGTACGCTGCGGCACCGACAGTCTTTTTAAATTCATCATTTATGTACTCATATATTGTAATCGTATTACTGTTCGCTTCATGTGTAAGAGCATAGCACCAATTATTATTGGCAGACCTTTTTGCCGTACATGTGTTTGAACACCACATTAATTGAGCATTATTTGCACCGTTTGTTCCAAAGTCACACCCTTTAGCAGACGTATTCAATCCGTACACAATAGCACCCGCTGTTGTCGAAAAATTTGCTAACAGTGTCCATGATTTAGCATAACCGTTCGCTGAATCCGAACCAAGCTTAAGTCCTGTTGCTTCGTAAAAATCAGCATTACATACTTTATTTGAAACACTATATAACTCTTTTGTATTAACGTTAACACTACATTTAGCTGTTGCACTTCCACTCGTTGCAGTAATAGTTGCAATACCATCATTCACAGCTGTTACAACTCCGTCTTTCACAGTCGCAACATCAGTATTATCAGATTCCCACAATATAGATGATGTAGCCGTATCTGGTGTTAAGGTAGCTGTAATTTTTTGTGTATCTCCAATTCCAGAAAATTTAATAGTTGTATGAGATAATTTAATTCCTGTCGCAGGAATTGTATTAAAACTATTTTCCAATGCTGTCACAATGTCAGACATGTTTTCCGAATAGACAGCACTTTTGAATAGTGATACGATGTATCTTTTTTGTTCTGTCGTAAGTCCACTTCCGACTCCTTTAAGACCAGAAATTTCTTCGTTCACGTTTCCTAAAGATTCCTTTAGTTGACCAATCTGCTGCCCAACTATCGCTGAATCTGCTGCCTTGTCTGATTGCGTGAGTGTTTTATCTGTTTGGATCGCTGCGCTATTGTACACTCCTCCAGAAACCCATGCCGTTTCTTCCCATGTATACCAATTGCCATTAATATATCCCGTTTCTGTACCGACGTAGACATACACTTTTTTCTTGTCGGTCATTTCCGCAACTGTCTTTGCTTTCAGTGGTGACCCATAGTCGTCTTTATTTGCTTTTTTATCATCAAGTTCTGCGATTTTGTTTTCGTTTTTTTCAACCTTGTCTGCAAGATCGTCAACAACCTTATATTCGGATGATGATAAATACTCTGATTGCGCCATCAGCGAAGCCGTTACGTCGATGTCAAATATAAAGCTCTGTACCTTTTGATCTCCTTTTCTTAGATCTAATTGGCATTTGACAATTCCAACTTCTGCAAGCGTCTGTTCTGTAAGTTCAATTGTTACAGTATTTTGAGAGACAGTGCAATTATTGTAAATTTCTTTTCCAGAATTTTTAACCGCATAAAAGCGTGCCGATACATTGGTCATATCAACGCCAATTATGTTACATATCAATACCCTGCCTGTATCGCCCTGAACAACTTCTATTTTTTCCCGAAGTCCTTCTTCTGTAAAATCTAACTGTATTTTTTTGTTTACCATGTTCCCTCCTATCCTACAGTGCCTGTGATAATTCCATTTTCTACAACAAGTCCTGCATTATCCGCCTTTAGTCTCCCAGACGAATCCTGCGTAATTTTCCTGACATACTGGATCGTCCCATTATAACCACCGTCTATCTTGGCATTCAGAATCTTGTTTCCTTTCATATCGAGATTGCACAGTACATTTAATGCTTTTCCTGTTAATCCTGTGTATTTTCCCCTAGTGTACACCATGATCGGCATATACCCTGAGCCATCACTGTTTTTTGTCCCCCAAAACATATAGTCGCCATCTTCTAATTCAAAGACGAGTCCTGTCACAGCTTCATTGCCCTTTAAATTGTTTGATCCAATTCTTCCGGCGTAATGATTATTATTTACAATTTTCATGATCGCGTTCGCGATCTCGATCGAATCGTTTCCAGATAAATTTTTTATCGTTGCATTACCTGCAACAAATTCTCCAGTATTTAAATTCCAGTAGTTTCTTCCTGTCTGATCTGCTAACAATCCAGCTACGATCGTGTCTGCGATCATTCCTGCTGCTGTGATCGCTGTCGTCCAGTCCCAGTCCTTTCCATCTGTTGTTCGTCTTTTGCTTATCATTAGTCCTTGTGTACCAATTGCAAGTGCTCCGTATGTTTCGCTGCTTTCGTCCAGATTTTCAAACAGGATGGCCATGACATCCTGTTTTTTCGCAATATTGTACTGTGCTCTCAGGCTTGTCATTGCTCCGTTTATAAATCCTCTGATTTTTTCTGCAACGAGTGATCCATCTGGTCGAATTGCTTCATCGATCTTATTGATACTTGCTGCAACATCGTCAAAGTAATTTGATTGTTTTTCAAAATCTCCCAAAACTACGTATGTTACTTTTTTCTTGATGCAGTCGTACTTCATTTCTACAACTCTTTCATCTGTATTAATATCCAGTTTGCAATGTCGGCAGGGGATCGTGTCTCCAAGCGACACTTCTTCAAGCACTGCGTAGTCTTTGTACAGATCTGTGTTTTGCAAAAGGATCATATCGGCATCAATTGTTATTGTTGGCTCATCTAAGCCTAAATCAAATTGTTTATTACATTCTTGTATAAGCGCAGCATCTAATTCTTCTTGTGTTTCGCAAATCGTCCAACCGTTTTTAATTGCTTCATCTCTTGCTTCCTGTTCTTCTTCTTCTCCTTTTGCTTTAAGATCTTCAATCTCCTTTTTGATCTCATTTCTTTCTGTCAAGATCTCATCCAGCTGTTTCTCGTAATCAGCCTCTTTTACCTTATTCAATTGATGCTTTCTTCTTAACGTTCTTTCTTTGACGCCGTTTGCAACAAGCTTCACTTGCAGCTCCCCAAGCTGTTTTAAGTTTTCCTCCTCTTTTGTCGTATCTTTCATTCGCACATTATCAAATGTTATTGTCGCACTTTTTACTGTTGGATAGTTATTTATTAGTGGCGAATCTACGTAACCATGATTAGACATCGTTACTCCATCGTATCCCTTTGGGTAAATTCTAGTTACAACATTTCTGGTATCGATTTCTTCTGTCAGTCCATCCGCTTTTATGTTTTTCCCATACCTCAATTCTACGCCATAATCGCCGCCAACTCTTTTATTGATAATCACCGTATGATTATCAAACAAGATCTCGCCGCCCCATCGATTTATAAACGAGTTTTCATCGTCGCCGTTGATAGCTTCGATTAAATTCATATATTCATAGTGCGCAACTGATACCCAGGGGATATCAGATCTTGCAGAGTACTTATTGTTTGCTGCTGTCATGATATTCAAAGCTTCTTGACCGTTTTTCATCGTTGGTCTTACATCTACCAGGAAGCAATCATCTTTTGCATCCATAAAGATCGGTTCAAGTGATGCCGTTATCTGCGAGTCTGATTTTTCTTTTTTTCGGATTCTAAACAACTGATCTCCGTTAAAGCTTGGCATTTTTACAACCGCCTCGTCTTCTATGTATTTCCAACGACCACCAGCATCGATCGGATGTGACAGTTCTGCCGTCCATGTCCCATTCAGGACGGTATGAACAATTGCTTTAGACGGCATCAATGTCATGTCTCCATTTTTGTCAAAGCTTGTATTGTCCGGCTTATAAATTTGTATCATAGACACCTCCAGTTTGGTATAACCTTCAAGCCAAATCCTTCTGTTATCTCTATTGTGTTATCTCCTTCCTGTAAGTACAGTTCCTGATAATCTCCTGTGACGGATGTATTCATCATCCTGCCATCTTGTCGGTACGCAAGCATCAGATCAGTGTCAATTGTTACATTTTGTCCAACCTCGGCTGCAAATTCATTTCCATTCACCGTCAATACACACCTTCCGTTTCCTGTGATCAGATACGTTGGATGCGAAACTGAATAAGGATTGTAGAGCACTTCTTGTTTTTCGTACTCATAAGTTCCAGAAGCAAGATACTGATGTCCTTCACAGATAAATTCAGTTTCAAACTCTCCCACCTGTTTTACCTCTCGTTCTGAGCTGCCTATTGTTGTATGTTTCACTTTGTAGTAATAACCTGGCATATCTTCAAGTGTTAGCTTGTTGTCCGTTTTATCGAGTAGCCATCTCCTCGCCTTGCGAAAAAGGTCTTGCCATTTTGACGGATCAGCTGCAAATACGAATGTGATCTTGATCGTAATGTCGCCAACAAATTCTTCTTCTGAGTACAGTGCCCCGTCTCTTCCTGGTATGTCTATCGTTTCGTAGCGATATTCTGGCGCCGGGATCGCTGGCCTTTCTTTTACCAGCACCCCGGCTTCTGTGTTTGTTTTCTTGTTTCTCTTTATCAAATACATGATGTTTTAGCTCCTATCTTTGTCAGAGTCTGACAAGATCAGCGTCCTCTAAATCTGTTGCTTGTGATCCTGTTGTTATTAATTCCTTTTTCTGCCGTTTTGACGATGTATGCATCAAATTCGTGATTGCCAACTTGTACAGTTACTGCATTGTTCAGATTCACGTTCGCTCCTGCTGGCTGTAATCCGTTCAGGTTTGTTGTGATACCTGTGTTCATTTGATCCGCAACGCTTTGCATTGCATCTTTTATCTTGTACACATTCTTGTCAATTCCTTTTGCAAGCCCGTCCATAAAGTCCGGCATCCACGTCTCATAATCTCTTAATGGTCCTTCGTCTGGTCGTGAGAAATGTAGGAAGCTTCTGATTTTTCCAGCTAATCCTTTGACTCCTTCTACAATCTTATTGATTCCTGAAAAGATTCCGTTTTTTAAGCCGTTAATAAAATCAGATCCCCAATGATAGGCGGATCTTGCAAGGCCTAGTATGAATCCTTTAATTGTATTAAACGGACCTTTCACAATTCCAGCTAAGGTTGATACAACTGTTTTGATTCCTGATTTCATTTTTGTAAATGCTCCAACTGCTACGCTTTTAATCGTGCTTGTTACAGTCGTGATCACGCTCCTTATTCCGTTGAATACTGTTGTAATTACTGTTTTAATTGCATTGACAACTGTTGTGATTGCTGTCTTGATTCCATTCCATACTGTAGTAACTACTGTCTTAACTGCGTTGAATACTGTAGTTACAACCATCTTGATTGCGTTGAATACTGTTGTAATCACCGTCTTGATCGCATTAACTGCTGTTGTAATCGCTGTTTTGATTCCATTCCATACCGTGGATATAAACGTTTTCACTGCACCGAACACCGTCATAATTACACTGCCTATTGCATTTACTGCACTTGATACAATGCTTTTTACAGCATTCCACACATTGCCAAGAAATGTCGTAATCGTACTCCAGTTTCGTATAATTGCTATTACTGCTGTAATTGCTGCAATTACTCCAGCTACGATCGGCAAGAATGGTACAAGCGCCGTGGCCGAAAACGTTGTAAAGATCGTCATGATCGCAGCTATCGCTGGCGCTAGTGTCGTAAACAATGCAATCAATCCTGTAATTGCTATAATGACCGTTTGTATCGGTCCCGGTAATGATCCGAATGCCTGTGCTATTGTTGATATAACATTAACAATAGGTTGTAGAGCTGTAACAATCTGTGTTCCAATCGGAATCAGGCTGTCCTGTAGCTTCCTGAGTGCTCCTTCCCATTTTTCTCCTGGTGTTTGCTTACTCATCTCCTTCGCTTTTCCCGTTACATTGTCAAAGTCGTTTCCGACTCCGAACAGAGCAACTGATGCATCAATGCCTAAATCTTCAAACTGTGTGGATAGTGTGGATAAGGCTTCTTGTTGCTCTTTTGGTGACATCTTTTTCAGGTCATTCCCGACGCTTGCAGCAACGTCCTTGACTGTTGCTTTTCCTTTTTCCCATTCTCCAAATACTTTCTTTGTATTTGACGAGAAGTTATTTATGTTCCCTTTAAACGTTCCGTCACCCAAACGAATCTGAAACTCTTTCAAGGCATCTGCTGCCTTATCAGTGTTCATTGCTCCATTTTCCATTCCGTTTTTTAAGAGCTGGAACATTTCTTTTCCAGAATATCCGGCATTTTTAAACAACGGCGAATACTCGTTGATTGTGTCCATAAAATCATCGGATGAGTTTAATCCGTTTTTATACCCGGCCGCCAGCAAATCCATTGCTTCTTTGCTCGACAAGCCAAAATTTTTCATCAGTTTTCCAACAGCGACTGTGTTTTCTTTTACGTCTGTTCCGGTTCTTTCGGAGATTATCGCAAGTTGTCCAGCAACCTTCGAAAGATCTGTATCGTTCAGATCTGACATATTTTGTTTTACTGCGATGATAGCATCTGCTGCTTCGTTTGCATCTTCTACAACACCCTGTTCAAATACTTCTTGAGCAGCTTTTCCATACTCCTGTGTCTTTTGCTTCGACACATCAAGATTCGCCGCTATCTTTTGCTGGGCACTCTGCATATCATTTGCAGATTCTACCGCATTTGATCCAACCTCTTTGATTTTCTCTCCAACTGCGCTCAGGTTTTCCGCAGCCATCATGATCGTTTGAGCGTTTATGCTTTTTCCAATTCCTCCGAGTTTTTCCGATGCCGTTTCGGATTTTTCGCCTAGCTGCTCCAGTTTTTGTTGTGTCGCAACAATCTCTCGTTGCAGCGCATTGTACTGTTCCGGATTGATTGGCGTTCCAAATTCTTCGGTTACCTGTTTGGCTTCGGTTTTTAATCCGGATAATTTGGTTTTTGTTTCTGTTATCTCGTTTTGCAGTGCATTATACGCATCTGTATTTACCTCTCCTGCGTCTTTCATGCTCTGCTGTTCGTTTTGTAATTCCTTTAATTTTGTTTTTGTTTCCGATATTTCTTTCTGGATTGGATCATACTTTGCTTTCCATGCGTCGTAATTATCCGCAGATTTTGACACTTCATCATTTGCTTTTTTCAGCATCTCCAGTTTGTTTTTTGTTTCTTCTGCTGCCTGCGCTAGAAGTGTCTGCTGTTGCCTTAATAATTCTGTGTTTCCTGGATCAAGTTTTAACAGACGGTCAACATCTTTCAATTGAGCTTCGAGACTGCTAATGTTCCCGTTGATTCCAGAAAGCGCTTTATCAAGTCCTGTCGCATCACCATTTAATTCAATCGTGATTCCTTTTATGTTTCTTCCTCTTGCCATCTGTTATCCTCAAAAAACGCATCAAAAAAAGACACCTTCCGATGTCTTTTTCTTTGCTTTTATTTAATGTTCAAAATGATGTGTATGATTCCATCCGCAAAATAGTTGCTTAGAATCTGTTAAAATCTTCCTGTCCTGCTTTGTCCGGATAATCATAATCATCATTTTTGTTTTCAACTGCCATGTCCATGATCATTCCTATTGTTAGTTCTTCCAAATCGTTCATGGATAGTCCGATTTGGACACATCTCAAAAGAAACAACGCGGTTGTTACCTCCCGATCAATGTCACGTTCTTTTTTTTTGATTGTTCCAACTGCTTATTGTTCAGATTCCACAATTCAAAGATTTCTGGAAGGATCTGATAAATCGAAAATGTTTCAAATCGATCTAACCATTTTCCGATATCGTTCGGCACCCGGCTCGGATCTGCATGCTTTGCCATAATGTATGCAATATTTTCAAACATCTCCAGATTCTCAACCGGAAGCTCGTCTCCTTGCTTTTTCTTTCGATCCATTGCCTTTTTCAGTGCCATCATATCTTTAAAGATGTCTTTGCCAAATACGTTCCGATACATCCTTGGAATCGCAGCACTAGACTTTAGTCTGACGTTTTTCCCGTCAATCTTTACTGTCTTTTCCATCTGATCACTCCTTTACGCTGCAACTTCTGGCGCTTCATACACGTTGTTAAACCATCCATTATAAGTTGTCTCGTCTGTTTCGTCTGTTGTTTTTGCTTTAACTCTTCCGTCTGCCAACGGAGAAACTGTTAATGATAATGTCTCTGTTTTTGGTTCGATCGTGTCTTCTTTTGTTTCACTTTCGATTGTTGGGCGTGTTGCCTTGCAGTTGTACAGAACATGACGAATTCCATTGACATCTCCGTCAAACTGGAACAATAGAGCAAACGATTTAACTGTTGCATCTGCATTCTCTGTCAATACATTTTTTGTATCTTTTGTATCTCCTAAGATTCCTGTCCTAAAATCATCTGGAATCAACGCCATTTCTAAATCTCCAGAATATCCGTTATTGGTGACAGATACATAATAAGCTACTCCGTCTGCGTAAAATGTACTTGTGTCTCCTTCTGCATCTAATGATAATGATACGGCCCCAGGAACTGCGACTGGTGTTCCCCATGTTATTTTCCCCTCAGTTTCCGTAATCTCAGCGTAATGCACATTTTTCAAATTGAACTTAATCTTGTTTTTACCTTTTTTCATTTTTACACCTCCATCTGGTAAAGGACCTCATACATCTGTTCACTATCGATGTACGTTTCTTCCTTTTCCCAGGATACGTTATAGTTTTTAAATATCTCTTCGATTCTTTCTTCTAGCTTATGATCTTTTTCGTCTGTATATAGTTCAATGCTCACAGCGTCGATTACTGCATACACGACACCGTCGGCATAGAAATTTGCGCTTTCTTCATTTATCCATACAATAAACGGCGGATCAACTGCGTTTTCTTCCGTGAAATGATGGTACTGGAACGGAAGCCCTGTTTCTGCAAGCATTTCTTCCAGTCTTTCTTTGCTCATCATCCTTTTACCACCTCTTCCTCAAGCTTCTTGATTGCCTTTTGCTCTACTTTTTTGATGTGTGGAATCGCAGAAACACGACCGCCACCACGTTTTGCGTGACCTTTTTCAAGTAGGTGAGTCAGACGGTATTCTCCGTTTCCTGCATAGATCGTAGAAGAATCTCCATTTGTCTTCTTCTCTGTTTTACTTCTCCAGCTTCCTGCATAATCTCCTGTTTTTTTAGGTGATGTTGTTTTTAATTCTTTCACTGCTTCTTTTGTTGCCTGCTTTACTGCTTCATTCAATACCTTCTTTTTAACTTTTGCGTATTTTTGCAGCTCTTTTCTGATTGCTTTTCCTAAATCTTTTGCTTCCACTATCTCACATCCTTATACGCAATTGGTGATCTTGACAATGATAAAAGCAGATACGGCGGCATCTGATCGAATTTATCCTGTATCTGCTCTATCTTGTATTGTTTCCCATTGATCAGGATCAGATCCATCCTTGATATATCTGGAATTTTGGGAATTGCTACCGTTTTCTCTATGTCATTTCCTGCCACTTTTGCATCCCAGAAGCGTTTGATACCGACTGTCATGTCTCCGTATCGGACCCTGTCCATTTTTGTTCTTACGATCTTTCGTTCTGACAGCTCACAGATCTGTAAGATGCCGTCATTGAATGTGATAAAATTATGATTCTTTATTCTTGGCATCTGCCCACCTTCCAATCTGCAAGGAAATGATCTCACTTTTGTAATTGTTCCAAAAATCATCTAATGCACCGCTTCTTGCATACATGCAATAATCTAACAATAGTTGTTTTTCTACTGTTTCGTTTTCAAAATCGCATGTACCAATTTTTCCTTCAAGTGCTGCTTTTCCTCTGGTAATAATGCCAGTGAGCTTTTGTGTCTCACTGGCATCCATATCCCATGTTATATCTAGGTAGTTTTTTACATCTTCAAGTAATTGTTCCATAGGCTTTCACCTATTCTTTTGTAACTGTGATTGTGTATGTTTTTGTCTCTGCGCCATCAGTTACAATGACTTTTACAGTATTTTCTCCAGCATCCCATGTCAGTTTTGTTCCGTTTGGATACTTCTTAGTCTTAAATTCGATCTCAACCTCAGCTGTTGCATCTGCTGGCAGTGCTGTGATCGTATTACCTGCGTCTGTTGTTGTTACAGTGTATGCTGTAGTTCCTGCTGCAAACGCTTCGTTAAATTTCTTGTTGGAGAATTTTAAATCTGCAAGCGTTGCATCATCTACATCTGCTGTATTTGTTACAGTTTCAATCTTGTAGTAAGCTGGCTGTAAGTCTGTGATGTCAAATACAATAAATGCATTGTTATCGATTGGAAATCCATGAGCGTACATCTTAATCAAATATACTCTTTCGTCTTCCAGGAAGTGATATTCATCAGAATAGATGATGTTCCCGTTATTTCCCATTCCGGCACCTATGAAATAAAGGTTTGCAATTCCGAAAACGGCTCTTCCTTTTTGTACTGCTGCGCTCTGCATAATATTCATATCAAACGGAAGTGCTGACACGTATCCGCCGTTTGGTGCCGGGTACTGGATTGCCGGCATAACCTTGCTGTAGTAATCGCTTGGATTTACAAGGAGGATCAGGTCTGCCACTGTTCTAGACTGTCCTTTTTCATTCAGTGCCAGGATTGCGGCCTGTTTGTTTAACTGGACGTTATCGAATTTTGTGATCTTCACAACGGCTTTGTCTGGATACACACCGGCGGTTACTGTAACATTATCCCCCACCTGTTTTGTCATTCCGATTGGCTCATCTTTTCCAGTTCCGTTTACAATTCCATCTTCTAATCCGTTCGCAAGTGCTTCGTACAGGATTGTTCTGATGTAATTATCTAACCATTCTGGTCCAAGGTCTAACATTGCTTTAGAGATTGGAATAAATGCAGATAATTTGTCCTGTGTTACATCAACCTCTTTGAATCCTGATTCAAGTTCCTGAATGATCTTATCTGTTAATTTGCCCCATGCTGCTTTCTGGAATCCGTTAGTATTCATCATCATTCTTGTAAGTCCTGTCACGCTTGTAAACTGGATCTTGCTTAATAATGGATGATTTGTTTCCAGATCGTTGAATACAGAATCAACAATTGTTTCTGGCATTACAACATCAAGATTTCCAAGCGCCTGTTTTGGATCGTTGGATTTCATCGCTTCCATAACAGCTTGATAATACTCTTTTTCTGTCGTTGTCAGCTGTCTGACTCCTCTTGTTGCAAGTACTACGGCATCATTGCTCTGTCTGAACTCTGATCTTGCCTGTGTCAGTACTGCTTCCTGAATATTCTCACATAGCTTCATGAAACCATCATCAAATGCTTTCAGATCGTCCTGCTGCATTGCTTCATGCATCAGCTGTAAGATTTCCTGTTTTTTTGTTTCTAACATGTCTAAATTTTTAATCGCCATTATTTCCCTCCAAAAAATTTCTTAAGTTTGTTCACTGGCTCTTTTGGTTCTGGATTTTTCAATCCTTGCTGTAGTTTTTTTAGATCTTCTTTAAACGATGTCTGCATATTCATCTGCTGCCGCATCGCCTGGAGCTGTTGCATCATTGCCTTTTGCTGGACATCTCCATCGTCTTTCTGTTTCGACGTCGCAACTTCATCGATCAGCCCATACTTCAGTGCTGTATCTGGCGTCAGATAAGTTTCTGCATCCATAAGCTCCTGTAGTGTAGCCTCGTCGATCGTTGCACGTTCCAGGAATACCTGCCGGTTTGATTCCATTAATGTATCAAGATCATCTGCATATTTTCGCAGCTGTTCCGCATTTCCGTAGCATTCCACCCACATGTTGTGCACAAGTGCAGATGTGCCAAGATTCATGATTCGTTTGTCACACGCCTGTAAGATCAGGAATGCAATACTATGTGCTACTCCGTCTACAATTCCTGTAACTGTGCAATCTTTTTGTTTCAGCAAATTGTAAATCGCAACGCCTTCTGATACAGATCCGCCATTGCTGTTGATATGTAATTCAATTTCTGAACCATCCTGGATCTCTTCCAGTGTTTCTTTGAAATAGTTCGCAGACGTTTCAGATTCTTTGTATGACCATGTGTACCAGTCAAATTCTCCGTATTTAGTCACATCATCATACAGATACAATTTGGTCGGTCCTGCTGCCTGTTGTGACGATTCCAACCGCCAATACATTTTAGGTTCCAATATTCCCTCCTGTCTCGATCATTGCGTCAAGTACATCTTCTACGTTTGCATAATTCTTTGTGATAATATGCCGGTTTGCCCAGTCCTCGTTGATCCTTGGTTTTCCAAGAAGTTCAAGGATGTCATTCACACTAAATGCTCCGCAGCTGATCAGCTTATCAATTGGTGTTGCAATGTCGAATATATCAATGTGTTTTACTGTTGTGGTATCAATCCTCACATAGTTTCCACGTGAGAAATTTTCATATCCTCCTTCCTTTCGATTAATCTCCTGTGTGATCATCTTTGCCAATGGATCAATCACGAAAGTCAGAAGCTCGTCCACCGCTTTACTTGTGTCCTGCACGTCGCCTTTTGCAAGGCTTGGTGGAAACGAAAAAGCCCTTGCAGTGAATTCAAATATATCATCTGCAAGCGCCTTGATATCTCTCGTATTTTCAGTTGAGTACGTCTTGCTGTTCTGGCTGATGTCTTGATAGGAGTAACCATCAAACAGCGGAAGTACTGCATTGTCTTTTCTAAAGAAATTTGCAAAATGTTCGCTCATCAGTTTTTCGAACGTTTCATCAAAGTTTTGTGCCTGTTGTGCCATTGCACTAATATTCAGGATTCCTCTGCTACCTCGTGATTTCTGATAAGCTTTAAATGCACAGCTCATTAATTTGCTATACGACGCGTTCATGTTGTCAATGTATTTCTTTACGTCTTTAGAATTTAACTCAAAGAAAAATACATCTGACATGTAAAACGCGTCCGACAATGTATAATCGTCGATCAGAACATTTTTAAATTCATAGTCGCGCAATGCGTATCTTTCTTTTTGGTAAGAATCCGCAATATACAAAGCTCCATTGATTTCTACAACCAGTGCTTCATTTCTACGGTACAGCATACCGATCAATTTATTAATGAATGCTGTTGCGTTCTGGTTTGGATTTGGTTCGATGTTCCAGCGATACCATTCCTTTTCTTTCTTTTCTTCGTCTTTGTAATATGTTTTGAATTCGCATTTTGATAGTGCATTTGCGATTTTGTTAACGCACGTCCAAAACGCCAATTCTTTTAAGTACAACTCGTTGATCGCCTGCTGCACATCCTCATCTTTTATGAGTTCCTCGACCGTTACAGTCTTTGGTGGTGCAAATTTCTGAATCAACCAGTCTTTGAATCCCACTGCTGCATCACCTCCTTTAATAGCTATAAATCTTAATCTTAGGTGTCGTCGTGATTGCTTTCTCTGGCAATACATCCTCGACTACCATGCTTGCAACTAGTGCCATAAATGGATCTGTTTTCCTTGACTTTGCTTCAATTTTCCCATAGACAAAATTTCCAAAATCCATATCATCCGGCTGTCCTATCTTTCGATTGTGCCTGACTAGTTTCGTGTTATTCGTCGCCCATCTTAGCTCTGGAGCTTCGCCCCAATGAAACCAATGATTTACGAAACAGTGATCTATCACAGGGACCACTCGCATGATGTCGGATGGTCTGATCAATTTCAGGTTCTTATAGATTTTCTTATCGAATCCAATTGTTTCCAGATACTTACTTAGTAAGGTGTATCGATAATCATCCATTGCCAGCATTTCAATTCTGTAACGCTGTTTCATTTTCTGGATGTAATCTGTTATGATCTGTGGATGTATCTCTGGCTCATCAACGATCGTGATTCGTCCATCTTCCGCCCAGTCTCTCCACGGTATTTTTAATCTTGGAATATCTTTTGACTGGCTGCATATCCATGAATGATTAATATCATATCTTTGATCTCCGTCCCTAAAATGTAGATTGACAGATGCCCAATCTGTGATTTTTGTATAATCAACGCCGCATGTACATGGCCATTGCGTGACATCCACAATCTCTGTTTTTGTCATTGCGATGTTTTCCCAATCTGTTACCTTGATCTCGCTGGATCCGTCTGGGATATTCATCCTTTTTGTCATGAATGCAGATAATCTTTGTGGATTTTTCTTCCAGTCCCTGTATTCCTTTCGGATCTCTTCAAGAAGATTCGGGAAGTATGGAAGTGATGGGTTTGCCTTTGGCCAATTTGTTTCATCATCTACTTCCTCTTTCGAATCAAGGCGGCACAAAAACGGCAGTAGCCCATAATCTGGTTCGTTCCCCTGTAGGATTTCCTCCGACTTGTCGATTAGATCATCGCACACGCCTTCTCTTACGTCTCCGTTTGTCGTGTAATAAGATCGCCGTGGATGTTTCTTCTTTCCAAGCCCCGTTGTGAAAACGTTGATATTTTTGTAATCCTGGTATTGGTGAACCTCGTTAAAGATACAAATACCTGATCTCAGTCCGTCCTTTCCTTTTGGTGAATTCGTCCGCCCTTTGATCACGGCTTTTGTTCTCAGTGATCTGACCTGTTCTTTGGTCCAATAAAAGAATTTCTTTAATTTCTTCCTGTACTTCGGCTCATCAAATGCATTGATGATGTCATACACAGGTCTCATTGCCTGCTCTTCATTGTTTGCGCAGATATCAACGTCATACTCTCGTATCCCATGATTATACGGCGATGCAAGGCAGACAGATTCCCATGCAATCGTTCCGTCTTTTCCGGCGCCACGTCCGATCAAGCAAAACAGATCCGGCCAACGTGGCATCCCTGTCTCTCTCCAGTACGTGCAGTCGTGCAGACCGATCACGAATTTCTGCCACGGCATCAGGTAATCATACGGAAAATATTTGATCAAGCTAATGTACTTTTCAAGCTGTTCGTCATCCGTATAAATATCTTCCGTCGCAAAGCAACGTTTGACATGCTTTATCAGTCTTTTCTGATCTTCGCACGTTTTGTACGTTCCGTTTTCAACGATGTCAATCCATTCCTGAATGTGCTTATTGATTTTACAATTCGTCATCAAAATCACCATCCACTTCCTGGACGGCTTTGATTCCGAGGGAATCCAGGATCCTCAACATTTGAGTGTTTACTTTTAAGAGCTGTTCGATGCTTTCATTTTTCTTAACTCCTTTCTGACCACCGCCATTGTTGTACTCGACTGTTACTCCTCGGTTTTGAATATCTTGGATTAACAGGTTTTTCGTCTCATAAAATGACATATAATCGTCCAGAAGGTCAGAAAAATGCTCTCCATGTGTCTGATTTCTCTCCATTTGATCCTGAAGATCTGCCTTGATTTTTCTGTACTTTGCTGGTTTTTTTGCCATTTTCTGACCACCCCCTTCACGTGCGCGAGGCAAAAATCTCGATTGTCGAGTCCACCCACCGGTCTCCATTGGCCAAATTAATTTCCGATTTTTTTGGACCGGGGGTGTCTGTTTCCATTTTTTACCATCTCTCTTCCGTCAATGGTTTTTCTCTTTTTTTCTTTCTGTATCCATGGACTTCTTCATGACAATCATGGCATAAACTAATCAGGTTTCTTTTTCTTTTACCTCTGAACGTGTACCAGATATCCAAAGCCTTGTCTGGATGCTTCTTCACATAGTTCACGTGATGCACTGTCGTTGCTTTTGTATAGATTCCTCGTTGCTTGCACAGCTGACATTCTCCTTTGTCTAACTGTAAGACTTCTTTCCTTACATGCTTCCATCTCGTCCATGTATAGAAGCGATGTACATTCTCACGTACACATCGTTTTACATAATTGATTTCTCTTTCTGTCATTGTCTTCATCCTTTCTTTGTCAGAGTCTGACAAAAAGATTGCAGCATCTGTATTCGAACCAGAAGGATAATTGAGTAACAAACCATGTATTTAGAAGGAGGCGAACAGGTGAGATGAAGAAACCTGTTCCTTTATACCGTTGAGACCAGTAATTATTTTATCCTGCTCCTTCAGCTGCTGCCCTGTTTCGTTTGCCATATCTTGCATTTTTTCAAACACGTAAAAAGAACCCAGCTTTTGCCAGGTTCTTTTTATGCAAGAAAAAGTGATCATGTGTAACTGGTTTCGTTTTAATCAATTACATGATATATATTACCAAAACAAAGTGTGCATTTCTATGCATTTTAGTGCACACTTTTAATCAATATTCAAATTCTTTAATGCTTTTGAATGTGTATTGTGTACCTGTCTCCAGCTGCAATTTACTTCTACGCATATATCTTCCCATTTCATGAATTTGATATATCTAAGATACAGTATCTTACTCTGTGTTCCGTCCTCTACATCTGCAATCTTTTCTTCGATCTCTAACCTAATTTGCTGCATTTCTTTCTTTTTGTCGTCGATCTTTCTCAAGAACTCTTCCACTTTTACGATGTAGTCCGATATATCAGACGGTCTACTGCTGCCCTTCGGCATTCCAACATTGTCGTATTCAATCCCCTTTGGTCCATTTACTTCTAATATCAATGCTTCTTCTTGTTCTCTTAGCGATTGGTACTTCTTTGCTGCATTTTTGTAACGATTCAGATATTCTTTTTTCTTCTCGTTCTTCTCTCGCTCTGTCATTCTTCCCATCCTCTCTCTGTCACCATTTCCGTCCAGATTTTTCTTGCATTAATTTCTTTCTGTACAGCCTTCCTCTTGTTGTTGAGTAAACTGTGTTCTTTTTCTCTTTCTCCTTTTCTTTTGCTTTTGCCATACTTAGTTTCCATGCAACAAATTCAGTGCATTTCTTTCTGCATGCTACTCTCTTCTTTCCTTCTGCTTTATGATCGCATCTAACGCATGGACAGTCTCTGTATCCCATTTTGTCTTTCCTCCCATCATATATTTTTCAACGCCTCACTTACATAAGCAAAAAGCAATACATTCCCCGTTATTTGTGCAAATATTAGCCACTTCAAGCTTTCGATTTTCTCATTCTTTGCCTCGCTTTTTATGTACTTTATCAAATCCATTATCAGCACTACAATTAGTACATTAGTCAATAAGCTGTTCATTTTCCCCTCCTACAATTTATTTAACGGACATTCCACGCAAGGCCCATCTTTTGCAGCTCCTGTAATTTCTGCAATAGTTTTTTGTTTCTTCGTGATATCTTCTTCTATCCCCAATAAGTAATCAGAAGTGGTGTGTAACGCATTTGCCATATTGGCAATAACTAATCCTTTAGGGGTTCGTTCTCCGCTGATGTATCGTGACACGGAAACTTCAGTGACACCAACTTTTTCAGCAAGCTCTTTCTGTGTCAATCCTCTTTTTTTCAATAAACCTTTAATCCTACCTCCTAAGTTATTCTCGTTCATTGTATTTACCTCGTTTTCAAGCACAATCGCATCTCCTAATATCTGAAACGGTCCACCTCCACAGAAAGTACACCCATCTCCATCTCTCCATTTTCTTAAATACACATGTATTCTTCCACAGTTTGCGCATTGTGCAACTAGACATGTTTTTTCCTCTTCATTCCTCTCTTTTGCAGCTCCTGTAATTTCAGCAATAGTCTTCGAATGCTCTTTTGTGATATCTTCTCCTGATCTAATTTTATAATAAAGCTCGTTGATCTTTTCATCATCCATTTTGCTAAAAGCACAATTAATCGAAAGTTCATCAAGGTCACACTTATCACATCCATCTTGCATATTGCAAAAGCAACGTAGTTCGTGTATCTTTTCTTCTCTTGTCACAGCTCATCCCTCCTATATATAATTCAGTCCATCCGGCTGATCTCTGTCCGCATATGTGATCATCTTTTTACGTCCTGTCGCTTAAGATCATCCCAAAACCCACAACTACCACGACTATTACTACGACTTTTTTACAACAATCTTAGGTTGTTGGTTACTACGGACAGAGATCAACCGGATGCTTCATTTTTTTCTTAGCTTGCAGCAAGCAACTTGTTGAATATATTGCTCCTTTTATTCAATAATAATAGGCTTTATATCTACAACATCGTAAAAATTAGGTTTTGCTCCAATCTCTTTAATATAGTCTTCTACTAGATCTGTTAATTTTTCCTCGTATTTATCATATATTTCTTGTCTTTCTTCTATATCTCCTACGGACAAATCCCAATCTTCTGCATTATCTCCGTAATCAGAATACATTGCATCTTGTACATCTTCTAACACTCTGTCAAACCACACTCCGCAACTAATATCTGGTTCTATACATTTTCCGATGTAAATCATTTGTCCAGGCTTAAATCCTTCTAATTTAGCATCCTCAATGCATTCTTTAATTGAATCAAACGTCCCTTTATAATCTTCTGAGAAAATTCTATCTCTTTCCCATGCATATAATACTTCTTTATCTGAATCTGTCATGTTCTCTTTCCTCCATAGTTGATGCATTAATTGATATATTAGTTGTTCCTTAACTTTCTTTAACAATTGCTGATCTTAATGACTCTCTGACCCCTATCGTACTGATTAAGTATCTTATCCAACACTTCCACCGCTTCTGCTCTTGTTGCACATTTTTTAATAGTATATAGGTGATCTAATGTTTCGAACATTACTCCATATTCGTCAAATGTTTTTCTAACAAATAACCTCGTAGCCTGTTGTGTATTTACAACAAGTGTCTCATTAATCTTTATTAACACTTAAATCCTCGCTTTCTTCTTTTAACAAAAATGAAATTCCAACTGCTCCGGCTCTGGTTCCCATTTATCTTCCCATCTCACTCCGATGTAATCTAAGACACGTCCCCATCCGAATCTTTCTCCTGTTTCTAGATCTACACAACATCGATACATCCAGAACTCCCATTCTTTTTCATTACGATCTCTCAACATATCAAATCGATGTGGTCTTTTCTCGAGATGAACTCCGAATCCACACATCGAGCATCCTGTTCTTTGTGCTTTTGTCGTATACAGCGTTCCATCTGCTTTCCTTGCGATTTCTCCATAGATTTCTGGCACTGGCACATCAAGATCTAATGCAAGCTGTAGCAGGTCCTGTCGTAAGAATGGTGCAAATGGTGCTGATCGGATTACCGACTTTCCAAAGTAGTTACATCCATGTTCTACTAATGCTTCTTCCCTTTGCCCACCTTCACTTGCCATTAATCCCAGAAACGGAGCACTGTTGTTCTCTTTTGCGTAGATCTCACACGGCTTTTCTTTCATGTACAAACAGCACTTATTACTCACCTTGAATGGTGCGATCTGATAATTCACACCCTCATTCTCGTTTTCGTATCCTGCAAACAGCTGTAGCCATTTTCTTGGCAGTTTCATTCGGCTGTTCTTTGCAAAATGTCCTTGTGCTCCACATTCTCCGGTTATAATCGCATGTCTGACCGTCTTATTGCGATCTGTTGGATTCTGTAACGTGTCAATTCGTCCTGCAATCTTCTTACTTATCACCGGGAAGCCAAACTCCTGTAAGATCTCTGTCTTTGGTTTTCCTGGTTGAACCGAAATCACTCCAAGTTGCTTATGCACTTTGATGATGCTTTTATCTTCCAGGGATGATACTGACACTGCTGGTACATTGATTCCTATTTTTCTCAGAAACATCATAAGCACGATGCTATCTAATCCGCCCACACTTACATGTGCATTCATTCCTCTACGATCAAGTTCCTGTATGAACTCTCTTGCTCTTAACTCTGCCCTTCTTACTTTCACTTCATATGGCAAATTCTGTTGCGCTGTGAAGATAGCTTTTTGTCTTTTCTTTTGCTCTTTCCAGTCATCACTCATGTTTTTTCTCCTATTCGTACCTTCCTGCTCCTGCTCCGTATCGGTGCCACGTTGCTCCTGTTTTAACTTTCTTTCTTCTTTTGTTTATCATTTTTTCATGGTCGGCAATTATTATGTATCGATACTTGTTATCCCAGTACTCTAACATTTGTGGACTGATTCCTGTTTTCTTTGCCATTGTTTTGTATGTTATTCCGTCAAATAACATTTGAGTTACAATTCTTTTTTTGTATTCTTCGCTGTATTTTTTGCGATTGTTAACGTCTACTTTTTCTATCTCTTCGTCTTTGTACTGCTTTACCCACTTTCTCAATGTCATCAGTGTTATTTTTGTTTTAGCTGCAAATTCTCTCCTCGTCATTCCTGACGCTAGTAACATTCTTACGACGCCTCTTTTAAATTCTTCTGTGTACTGCATAGTTTTTTCTCAGACAGCTTAATTCTTCACCTGATGCAGTGTATTTAACCGTGATCACTGATTCTTTCTTTTTGTCTAATCATGTTAAATCCCTGTGATTCTTCGTTTGTGGTTTGTGATTTGTAAAAAAATAATAATGATTGTGTTATAAATAAACAGAAACTTGATAATGTATAATAAAACTTTGTTAATAGTTGCTAAAAGAATCTCTCAGGTAAAGAATTAAGCTGTCTGTTCTCCTTTCTGCCTGCTGCCTTTTCTGGCAGTAGGCTAATAGATCTCATCATGGCTTATACATGACTTCTTTGTTTCTTATGCTTTTTGTTAATAGTTACTGTGGTATATTGCAACTGGTCACTACCAGTAGTGCATCATTTCATTGTGTCCGATTCGGACACCTGTTTTTAGCCTTTTCTTTTGCTATAAATCTTTTTAATGACTGTCCATTCATTTTTCTTTTATTGTTTCCTGCATTATGCAGTTTTCTCCTTTGCTTTCTTGCTTCTCTTTTGCTTTTGCAAATTTTAACCTCTACAACTTTCGGATGCATTTCCCCTCGTATCCCATACACGAGCCATCCATCTCTCGTTTCTTCTTTCTGTATTATTCCTGGTACCACTATTGGTCGTTTCCCATCTCCAAACACTACTTCTTTCATATTGTTGTTTATTTGCTTGGATTTTTCTTCTAATGCCTTAGACATCTCTTCTCCTGTTACCATCATTTTCTTTCTCACTTCTTTCATCTTTTCAAGATTTTCTGATAATCTCAGCGCTTGATCCGTTTTTGTATCGAATGCCGTTTCTGTTTTTTTGATTCTTTCTGTTATTCTTTTAAATGCTTTTCTTATCCTTTTTATCCCTTCGATCATTGTTCTTTCCTTTCTGCGAATTCCATGCTTTCTGCCACGATCTCCGTCGTGTACACTTTTGTTCCGTCTGTTTTTGTATAGCTTCCTGTTTGGATTCTTCCTTCTAGTGCAATCTTAGTTCCTTGATCCAGCCATTTGTCTGCAAATTCTGCACCTTTACCAAATGCAACGCATCCGATAAAGTCTGTATCCTGCTGCCCTTTTCGCTTAAATCTGCGATCTACCGCTAGTGTAAACCTTGCTATACACAGATCGTCTTCATTCCAGCTTATCTCAGGCTTCCTAGTTAATCTGCCCATTAACATTACTTTGTTCATATATCCTCCACTTCTGAGAGTCCCAGGATACAATATCCTTCTTCTAATCCTTTAAATCCTTCTAGGATGTAGATCACCTGTTTCTCCGTTACTCTTCCTGTTTCTTCTCCATCACTCATCTCGTGCAGTTCCAGGATGTCCCCGATCTGATAGTTTCTATCGTTTTTTCGCAACTCGAATGACTTCTTTCCCGTGTCCACTGCATTGAAGAACATCTTTGCGAGCTTTAGGCGGTGTCTTCGCTCGTCTGTTTCTCTTCCTGGTACTTCCACTTTGTTTGTCTGCGGAATCTCCACACGTTCTGTCTTTTGTTCTTCTGCTGCCTTAGTATCGAATTGGATCATATCGCTGATCGCGTCTGTCATTTTAATAACTGTCTTTTTAACAATTTCTTCAAAATTATCTTTGCATAGTTTTATATAGCCTTCTTCGCAGTCATACCATCCGTCAAATCCATTAGATCCTCGTAATGTTCCGACCTCTCCTTTATATCGTTCTTTCATGTATTCTTTTAATTCAGATAAATTCTTTATATCTGCGTTGTTAACATCGTCTTGCACATACTCTGCAAACGTTTCTAACGCCTGTTTTTCTAATTCATCCTGATCCGGACAGCATTCCGGATAGTCTCTTTCCGCTTCCATCTGTCCTTCAATCTCTGCTTCTTCTTCGGTCTCATCCGCTTCGGCTTCCTGTCTTGATTCCTTCAAATCTTCTTCCTGTTGTTCTTCCAGGATTCGTTGCTTGTACTCTCTTATCTTCTTAACAGTTATGATCTTGTCCGGATACCAGCTGTATATCTCTTCTTGTTCATCTTCTTCCAGTCCTGCGATCTCTACCGCTGTCGAAAAGCTGATTTCCTGTTTTTCTAACAGCTCTCTCAGTTCCGGAATCAAATTATTGTTGATGCTCATTGCATTTGCAATCTGTGTTGGTTTTTTCCCAAGAATCTTTGCTGCTATGTCTCGTAGTCTTCCAGATTCCAGGTCGTATCCCATGATCTTCTCTCCTGCTGCCTTTGCATCCTTTAATGCGTCCGTTAACAATTTGATTCGCTCTAATTCTTTTTCTGGTGTCGCTTTTCGGTAGCTATTGGATATACACAGCTCAATGATCTCTTCATTTTTGCTTCTTGGCTTTCTGATCTGGCATGTGGCTTCACGAAATTCCTGGAGATTTTCTTCCTCTACAAGTTTCTTTAATGCTCTCCATCTTCGTTCACCGCCAATCAGCTTGTACTCTTCTCCATTCTGGTTAGGCTCATACATAACCTCTAACGGCTGTAGCAATCCAAGTAGCTTGATCTCTGCTGCCTTTTCATCGATGCCGTTCTGGTCGCTTATGTTGTCTTCGTTTGCATAGATATTATAAATGTCAATGTCTTTTGTTCTGAATCGTGCTTTCGGCTTCTCTTCGATTCCTTCCTTACTCGTTTTATTTAGCATGTCCATGACGTTAAATCCTGCCATGTCTTTTCCCTCCTTTCTTAATCGACTCTTTGGAATCTTCCAGTCTTCTTGTTTCTTCGTTTTGATTCTATGTATACTTGTGCTGCATTCCATTCTTCTTCTGTCATAATCTCTTTAATTACGTTTTTGTAATCTCTTGCTGTATTACTGTTCTTTGACATTTCAGAAAGCGGTCTGAATGCTGTTTCTGCTTTCTCTGCTACCACAGATCTTCGTATTTCTGTTTTGAACATTTTATCTTTATACGTTTCTCTTAACCATTGTGCCGTTTCCTTGTTTGTCTTATTCCCTGTTTTCATCGTCATCAGAATCTTTACCTGCTGCCCTTCATGCAATCCCTTGGACTGCTCTATCATGTTTTCCACAGCTTCGATTCCATAACCGCCTGCTTTTACTGGAATTATCAACAAATCCGATGCTTTAACCACATTTAGCACTGTTACATCTAGCAATAATCCACAATCGCACACTACATAATCGTATCTGTTGTGGATACATTCTTTTTTCAATATCTTCTCAATGCGATCTATCTGATTATCCATGCTGTATAACAGTTGGGCATTTGCCTGCATAAGCCACATGTTCGCCGGAATAATGTCTACATTCTCATATCTTGTGTGCCTGATTGTCTCTTCTACGCTCTGCTGCTCTAATAAGATTCCTGCGAGTCCTTTTTCGTTTGGCTCATAGACTCCCATCGTTCTGGAAGCATTACCCTGTGCATCTGCATCTAGCATCAGCACTTTTTTCCCGTACCGTCCTAGCAGATACGCCAACGATGTTGACGTCGTTGTTTTTCCGACTCCGCCTTTTAAATTTCCGACTCCAATTACTTTCATTGTTTTTCCCTCCTAATATGGCTATTTATTTATTTTCTTCGCTGCTTCTTAACCATTCTTTAAACGATTTACGGCAGTCTTTACATAGATCGTATTTATTTATTCCTCTTCCGCCACAATCAATGCTCTCCACTTTCTCTATAATTTGATAAAATTCACTTGCTCTGCTGTTGCAATCAAGCATGTAAGGTAAAAAGAATTTACCGCATCTATCGCATTTTCTTGCTATCATTTTATTTCACCTTCTTATATTCAATTTCTTTGTAAATCCTTATTTCTGTCATTATGCTTCCTGGCATCCTTGCCACTTCTACCTTGTATCCTTTTTCTGTAGCTTTTTTGATATATTCTTCGACAGACATTACTTCTTCTATGTTGTCCGAATAATTTAGCTTCCCTATAAATTCGATTGTTTTTGCCATCTTTTACTCCATTTCTGCCATTGTTTTGATTACTTGGTTGTTCTCGATCGGCATGGCGTCCCATTGATTCAGTTTTACATATTCTTCGATCACTTTGAGTGCGATCTCCTGGCTGTAACAGACTGCGACGAAGTTTCCATAATCTGCTGCCTGTTTTAAAAAATCTTTCTGTTCCTTTTGCAGTCTCCCATCTCCGTATTTCATTTCGATGTATAAACTTGCGTACTGTCCTTTTGGCACTGGAAGATGCAGATCTGGCACACCTGCCTTTACTCCCTGTCGTTTCAGGACTGCTGCACTTACGTGATCACGCTTCCCACCGTTTGGGCAGTGATGCAATAGTTTCAGTTCTGGATAACGATTCTCCATGATTTTGCAAATTGTGATCACTGCTTCTTGTTCACTTGCTTCTGTTCTTAGCATGTACTGTTGTCTTCTCGCTCTACTCATTCTTTACCCTCCATCATCTATGTTCCAGGATTTGTATCCGTTTTGAACTAGAATGTACTCTACAAATTTATATCCTCTTTCTGTACTTCCTTTTCGTACTCCACCGTTGTTTTCATCGTGACGTTTGTCTATGTAGTATCCTTTTGGACTTTTTGCATCTTCTCTGAAGAAATCACATTCCCAAATCACATCTTTCTCAATGTGTGGCTGTTTTAAATTCCTGGAAGGGGGAGTATGTCTTACCTCCGTATTTCTCCATCTTTTTACGTCCTTTTTCTTTTACCATGTAGGATGCTAGTTTCCCATACTGCCCTGTGTCGTCAAGAAGCCTGATGTGGATTCGTCCCCGATCCCAGCATTTTTTTATTGTTTTTGTATCCATGCTTTCAATTACCATGTGTATATGTCTTGCACCTTTATCTCCTGTTTCCAGTACATACACATACTTAAATTCTTTTCCAATCTTTTTATATTGTTTCCTTAGATCTCTGATCAGCTTGTCCTTTTGCTTTAACATTTCTTTGTATGTGTCTGGTCTTTCGTCTTTTCTGTAGGAAAATGTTATGAACATATCTCCTGCTTGGAAGTTACAGTTTAATTTCCACCTCAGCTGCTCTGTTTGTCTTCTGATATTTACCTCTTCTTGTTCTGGTCTACTTGACTCTCCAGTTTTTGCTCTCTTCTCCTTTGGTTTATGCTTTCGGCTATAGTACTTCTTAATTTCTACTGTCTTACCTGCGTACACTCTTCTAATCCAATATGGCATTTGTCTTTCCTCCTGGTACTGTTCGTTTAATCTATTAGTATTTACTCAAACTTAATACTTTTATCGAGTTATAAAAGCGGATTCGAACCGCTTATTTCCTTGCTTTTTTGTTTTTAATTTGCTATACTATATTTGTGGTTTTTTTAATCCACAATATGGCATTGAAAAGGCATCCCGATCACTGTTCCGGGATGCCTTTTTCTTTTACCATTTCTTTCAATCTCTCCGGATCATCACATATGTCCTCGTATCTTCCAAGTTTGTTCACAACGTCTCCGATCGTGCAGTTATTATCTACGCGGATCAAGGACGCTCTGTACGTGTCGGATCTGTGGTTTTTCATTGTCAGTCTCATTGTTTCATTTTCCTGTTTCTTTTTTCTTCTTTCTGTGATATACTGTAATTGAATTTTTAGCTATGTGCTGTGGTGTCTGCCGATTCCATGGCACTTTTTTTGTTTTCTTTTTTCACTTCTTTTTCTCCTCTTTCATCACCGTCGTTGATCTATGCAATGCTTCTTGTGTCTTTTTTGCAATTTCGGCCTGTTCTACATCTAGCAAGTTTTTTTCAATTATGTCCGCAACATATCTCAGCGCTGCAACAGTGATTGGTGCTGTAGCATCGCTGCAAGGTGTTACATAATTATTTATGTCTCTTGCGGCTTCAATACTGGCATGCTCAACCATCAATGCCGGCAATACGTTATCTTCTGTGCTTTCTTTTTTTATTTCCATTGCGGCCATTACTGTCTTTAATAATTTTTCTTGCATATTTGTACCTCTTCTTCTTTTTGTATCACATCTATTGTATTCATTAGCTTTTCTGCACCTTTGATCGTGCTTTCCCATTCTCCATTTGTTTTCTCTTCCAGTTTGTTCGCCAGAACTCTTAACGCTGCGATCACGTATGGTAAAGTGTTCGTCGTAAATGGGTGTATGCTGTTTCCGATCTCCTGCATTATGTTGTCTGAAACTTTCTTTATTTTTTTCAATCCATCTTCTTTCTGTCCACACATTAAGGACAGATTTGCTTCCATAATCTCTTTTTCGCAGTTAAACAAAAATTCATCTCTCATTGTAGCTTGTCCTTTCTGCCCGGTATATTCACCGGGCTGTTTTTTTCTCTTTTGCTCCGATAGCTCTGATCACTGTCAGGGCCATCATCTTTTTCTGCTCTGGTGTAAGTTCTCTTACCTCTTTATCATTTACGAATCTTCTTACTGTGTATCCTTCCATACGTTTCCCTCCTCCCTTTCCAGTTTATTTATTCCTGCTTGTCTGTTATGCTGCATTTGTCGGATTCTTCTCGTCCATCTTCTGCCTTGCGATCAGGATGTCAATGCTTGCTTTTACTAGCATCATGGACTCTTTGTCCAGTTTCTTTAAATTTTCGACGGTTTCTTTCATTAGCTCTTTTCCTCTGTCTGTCATGTTTCTCACCTTCTTTCTTTTGTATCGCAGATGGATCAACACTCCGCCCGATTCATTCACATGATAATGATTATTTTTTAAGGGGAGGTTTCCATTTAGAGGATTTTTCTTTGGATCGTAGTAGGAAGGCAACAATTTGCCTTCGTTTCGATCGGGCAGAGTGTTGATCCATCTGCTGCCTGTTGTTTTCATTCTCCCTTCTTGATGTCTTCATCCATTTCCTTTATACTCATAAGTGTATTGTTACTATTGTTTCAGCTTGAAAGGAGTTTAATCATGGCTGTTTATAAAATTTCTGACATCCTCTTGAAACTTGGCGAAATGATCGAGGATGGTCACGCTTTCGTTGAATTGGACGAATATCCGGAAGAAGACGATTCGCCGGCGCTTCTGTCTTTTAATGTTCCTGTCGAATGTGAAAGTCCGGATTTTGATGTTTCTGACTATGAAAGCATTGATGCGTGTAATCCAAACGATCCTAGTTCTAACGAGATAATTTCTATTTCCCCAGATAGCCTTTGCCCTGATCTGCTTTTTACTTACGATGAAATTGACCTTATTAATCATGCTGTTAAAAATTCTATTGAGTATGGCAAAGAATGTATTGATTCTCCTAATTATTCAAGAGATACCAAAGATCTTATTAAAAAAGATCTTATTGATTTGAGAAATTTTTATCCTAAACTTCAACGTTTTTATAATGAATTTTTCAAAAGTCGTTCCTAATATCGACGAATCATAATTTTTTCCGGTAATTCTTTTCTGAAATGATATGGCGGTTTATACTTCAAACCCTTTTGCTGATTTTTACCGCACTGGGTTTGAAGTTCTTTTTTATCTTCTTCTAACTGTTTCATTCTTTCTTTCATTTCCAAATACTTCTTTTTTGAGATCCACATTCTTTCTTACCTCCTTTCCTGGTGCTTCGTTATTTTGTTGCTTATATCATTTTTCTTGTCCCTTACAGCTTCATAATAATACCTTTAGTGGACTTTGTCAACAGTTTTATCCCTTTAGTGGACTTTTTTTATTGATTTTCTTTCATCTCCGTGTTATTGTATATTTAAAAGGAGGTGTATTAGATGACTCAAGCTGAACGAGTTCGTACGTTAAGAAAAGAATTATCACTTACCCAATCCGATTTTGGTAAAAGAGTAGGTGTCGGCAAAACTGCCATTTCAAAAATTGAAAAAAATGAAAACTCTCTTACCGATCGAATGTTCAATTCAATTTGCCGTGAGTTTAATGTAAATGAAGATTGGCTTAGATCTGGAGATGGTGATATGTTTTTACCTTTCGAGGATGATGTTGCAGAAATGGTATCCCAGTTATTAGAAGTATCTAATCCTTTTTATGATCTGATCTTGGATATGATGGTATCTTTTAACGAGTTGGACGATAAAGGCAAGCAAGCTATCTGTGATTATACGGATTTGCTCGCAAAAAGAATGGCAAAAAGAAAAAAGGAAGACGATTAATCTTCCTTTTTCATGTGATTATTGATGATGATGTACAGTTTTTTAAGATACTCTTCATCTTCGATCATAGCGAGCATCTTTGCAATTTGTTCTTTATACCATTCTTGCATAATATGTAGCCCTCCTTTCATCCCTAGTTTTTGGGTACGGATCTGGGCCAACATTGTCCATCTCATCAACTAGAGATAGTATAACATAGTTTTCCATTCAAATGATCGTTTTTATAATTTGTTTATAATACTTTATCATTTGTTTGTTTTTCTAAATTATATACCTTTTTTTGGTATTTTTGAGGGCTTTCGCCGATATGTTCGGCATGTCGAGCTATGGTATAAATCGGTATGTGTAAAGATCTTCTGGAGCTACGTCCAGTGCTCCAGCAAGTAGGCATAGCGTATAAACTGTTGGATCATGACGTCTATTTTCAATATCATTGATCGTAGTTTTTCCTACGCCTGATAGTTTTGCTAGTTGCCCACTACTTATGCCTTTATCTGTTCTGATTTTCCAGAGCCGATATTCAATTTCAACATTCAAAAAGCTGTACCTCCTGGTTATTAGAGTGTGCAGTACAGCGTTTTTTTATTTATAAAACGAAATAGCAGCTACTTACTGCAATAAGTAACCGCTACTCCTATCATATTAAGTATGAATTCTATACAAGATGCATTATAACATATTTTTTATACACTAGGAGGAAAATTATGAGAAAAAGATTATTAACACTGGGATTAGCCGCAGTTATGGCTTTATCATTTACAGCCTGTGGCAGTGACAATGGAAAGAAGGTGGAGTCTAAAAAAACTGTTGCAAAGACTACCAAAAAAACTACTGCTGACGAAAGCAAGACTGGAGAAGTCGTTGAAAAGGACGGATTAAAGAAAGTCCCTGTGATCACAGACAAAAAGTTAAACAGAAAAGGAAAGACTGGGCCAATCAAATATAACATCAAAGCGATCCAAGTATCTAAGTTGACAGCTACTACTGATGACATGGCTCAAGCATTAGGCGTTGAAAAAGGCAAGGAAGCTGGATTGGTTGCTATGGATGTTGAGGTCGAAAATACATCCGATGATACTATTAACTTCTACTTTGATCAGGGCAAACTTACAACTAACACAAAAGAACAGGTAGAATCCGATATTATATTGAGTGATCATATCGACGGGGAATACTTAGGAAAAGTTACTCACAAGGGAACTTTGATGTTTATCTTGAAGAACGGAAAAGCTGACAAAGTAAATGATCTTAAATTATTTGTAGACGCTCCATCTGACAAAGACTTTAATACAGTAGGTGATGAAGTAAAAATTGAATTAAAATTTAAATAAGTTGCGACATCGCAACAGTTAAAAAAATACCGCCCAGCTGCAACTGGACGGCATTTTGAGAAAACCATTTGCATCTGCCGAGAAAAAAACAGACGAAAATGTTTCGCAAGACAATTACAGTATATCATTTTTTCTTGGCATCCTGCAAGGGTGTATTTTTTGTACCCAATTTTAATACTTTATAAAAGAAAGAAAAGGTGATTACTATGAAAAAGATCGCAGCTGCTTATATAAGGGTCAGTACACATATGCAAGAAGAATTGTCTCCAGACGCACAGCTTCGATGTATCAAAGCCTGGGGAGATGCGCATGATTATTATGTACCGGATGAATTTGTTTTTATAGATAGCGGAATTTCTGGAAGGAAAGCAAAGAAACGTCATGACTTTTTACGAATGATCGGGCTCGCCAAAATGAAGCCTTCCCCTTTTGAAGCAATCCTTCTTTGGAAATTTAATCGTTTTGCACGAAATCAGGAGGAAAGCATTTTTTATAAATCCATGCTTCGAAAAAAATGCAAGGTTGATGTCATCAGCACCACTCAGCAGACAACAAAAGACATCTATGGGGATCTGATCGAACGTATCATTGAGTGGACTGACGAATTCTTTTCTATCCAGTTAGGGGAAGATGTCAAACGAGGAATGACTGAAAACGCCCTTCGTGGAAATTTCCAAGCTTCTCCGGCTTTTGGATACAAGGTAGAAAAAGGACTAGGACTAGTCATTGTTGAAGATCAGGCAAATATCGTTCGAATGATTTTTAATTTATATGCCAATACTAGGATGGGATTTTACGAAATCGCTCGCCACTTGAATCGCTTAGGCTATAAAACCAAGAAAGGTGGAGCTTTTGAAGCTCGCGCAATTAGGTATATTATTCAAAATCCAATCTATAAAGGATATCTTAGATGGAACTATGCAAATGCTGCTCATGTAATCAATGATGAAAGCGAATGGATCATCGTAAAATCTCCATTAGTTCCTGTCATCGTGTCCGAAGAACTTTGGGATCGAGCAAATGAACGTTTAAAAAATGAGTATCGCCCTAAAAACGGAAAGCCGGTATCAAAGCATCGACATTGGCTGTCCGGGCTTGTTAAATGCTCTTCCTGTGGTGCTTCTCTTTCTACATCTGTGCAATATCGTCGCGATCGCACCTACATTAATTTTCAATGCTATAAGTACCTCAAAGGAAAATGTATGGTTTCCCACGGAATTTCCGAAAAGAAGCTTGTTCCGTTGATTTTAAATGCACTGAAAGAAGACATGAATAAATCCTATATAGAATGCGAACGCATAGAAAAGATTGCAGAAAATCAGCAAGATATTTTGAATGTGCAGTTGAAACGTTTGGATGCCAGGGAATCAAGAAGCAAAGAAGCATATTTGAATGGTATTGATTCTTTGGCAGAATACAAAGCCAACAAGGAAGGCATCCAGAAAGAACGTGAATTTCTTCTTCAACAGTCTCAGAATCACAGTGATGAGGAAAATAAGTCTTCTGATCTTCCTGGTAAAATTCGCGGCGTTTATGATGTACTGGTATCTGATCAATGCAGCAAGGATGAAAAGCAAGCTGCAATTCGTTCGATCGTGAAAAAAATTGTATTCGATAAAGAAAACAAAACCTTAGATTTCTATTATTACATAAAAGAAGATTAAGCCATAACTCCTCAATTCCGCAGTATTACTTGGTTTGCAGAGTTTATACGCACTTGCAGAATGGATGACGCAGTGGGGTTCTAAATACTTAGGTGATCAGGGATATGCTCCGATTGAGATCTTGAGATATTATTATGGAGAGAGTATGTACATCAATACCGCAGAACAGATTTCAGGAATTCCTTCTTCCTGGCCGGGATATGATCTGACGATTGGAAGCAGCGGAGATAAGGTTCGACAAATACAACAACAATTGAATCGTATTGCTAAAGATTATCCTTCTCTGCCTACGATTGCTGTGGATGGTGTTTATGGAGAATCTACTGCGAATGCTGTTCGGAAATTCCAGAATGTTTTTGGACTGCCACAGACAGGAATTGTTGATTACCCTACTTGGTATAAGATCAGTGAGATCTATGTTGGGGTTAGTCGGATTGCGGAGTTGAATTGAAATCTTAGATACACCAAAAGGAGCCCCACAAAGTTCATCCTTGTGGAGCTTTTTTTCATTTCTTATTCTATTTACTCTTCACCAAACACCGCTTTTTATAAAAAGCAATTCCATAACACAATACTTCCTCATAAGCATCTTCAAACTCTTTTGCATACATCTTTGTGTTGATCTGATCTAACGCCTTTTGACAGTCTTTTTCCAAATCTTCTAATTTCCTTGAATACTTTGCTTCAAATACTGCAACTTGTCCTGTTACATCATTGTAGATTACAATATCACTTCGTCCTTCTCCATGCTCTCTATTCGACTCTACACTATAACCTGCTCCTGCAAAGATTCCTGCAAGAAATGCATGATAGAAATTTTCTCGGTAATCATAATAACTGATCGTCATTCGCAGTAATGTGCTGATTTCTTTTGTTGCCTTATCCGCATCTTTGTTCCACACTGCATCAAATAAATCTTTCCGATTCGTAACCCTTGCACTGTCTTCAAACCATTTCCTTACGGTTGATTCGAAAATTTCTTTTACTTCTTTGTTTGGAATTCTTAATTCTATCTGACCATCCTTATCACGTTCTCCGACTTTTGTAAGATATCCAGTAAGATAGAGAATACTCCATAAATTATCTTCTGATGAATGTAGATAATCATATGTGAGGTCTTCTTCTATTTTCTGACAGATGCTTCCACCTGCGATCAATACTTCTAGTTTTTTTCGTATAGCAGCTCCCGTATAATCAATAAAGGAGCGAATGATCGCATTATCACTGGTATTCTTCCAGTAACTGACTGGTCTTGCATTCAGATCATTTTGAAGATCTCTTAGATAATTCATGACATCCCATGGGCAATAAACTTCAAACTCTCCAAAATTATATCCATCATACCATTCTTTAATCAGATCCGCTTTCTCTTCAATCTCCGCATCTGCTAAAAGCTTATCTACATCCTGTTGTGTAAATCCATAATATTCATTGTATCTTGTAGATGAAATCGTATCTGATACAAAGTTATTTGTTCCAGTGAAGATACTCTCTTTTGCAATCTTTAGGCATCCTGTGATCACTGCAAACTTTAATGAGGAATTATCTTTTAATGCCGTACTTAACATGCCTTTTATAACTTCTAACATTTCTTTGTAGTACCCATTATTACTTGCCTTCGCAATCGGCACATCATATTCATCGATCAAAAGAATCACCGGCTTTTCATAGTAACTCTGCATCATATTCATAATCGTTACAATTGATCCCTTTATATCTGTAATCGATGCTGTTTGACTTCTCAATCTTGAAAATATATCTTTTTCATTTTCTCTTATATTTTCTCCTGTTTCTAAATAGGAATTCTGACTGCACAATGATGAAATTACAAATTTCAGCATATTAAATGCATTCTCAAAAGTTGTTCCATCCACATCTTTTAATGACAAAAACAATGTTGGATATTGATTCATCCAGTTTTTACAGATTTCCTTTTCTTTTGATATTTCTAATCCATCAAATAATTCTTTACTATCTTTTCGAATATCCAGAAAACTAGCAACCATATTCATCGCCATCGTTTTTCCAAACCGTCTAGGCCGCGTAATCAACGTCACCTGATCCATCTCACCCTGTAACAACGTCTTGATCAATCCGGTCTTGTCCACATAATAATAATTCAACTCTCGAATTCTCTCAAAATCTGAAATACCAACAGGAATATTTAGATTCTTCATCTCTGCCTGCTGCCTCCTTTCTTTTATTAATTATATGATGTAAGTGTCAAAAGTATAAATTGCGTTTGTGCTTGCACAAATAAGCAATTTATACTTATTGACACGCCGAACAACGAGAACGGAATAAAATGGTGTGAACGCACCATTTTATGGGAGTTCGAGGTGTTCGAGGATTGTGGAATTGCGTAGCAATGGAACAATCCGGGTACATCAGAGAGTGGCAAAATTTACTTTTGACACTCTCATCATTATATATTGATAAACATATATTTGCAGTTCAATTTTTAAATCTTTAAACCAATACATGTTATAGCCAACAACCTTCAGGAATAAATAGTTGATCAGCCCAAACCGTATGAGCTCGTCTGCACTTAGCGAGTGGATGGTCGAATGACCATTCAGGAGCTTAGTACAGCTACGTGCGAATCCGAGCGAGAGCGGGTTTGGGATGATCAACTATTTATTCACTTCTATTTATTCACTTCAAAATGCTGATAATCCTTAGAGCTTCTCCACTCACCACCCCAGCTGAATCCATATTTCTTAAAGATCTTATAAGCTGTATCATTCTTATGGATCATATATCTTTTATATTTTCCTTTACATTTTGACGTCTTTCTCTGTTTATACACCTTCCCATTTGCCGGTGATACCTTATTTCCTTTGACCCACGGATTAATCCTTGGATTGATATCGATAGCCATTCCATAAGAATGGTTGGAAAGTTTTGTCGTTCCACTGATCACACGATAATTAAACGCAGAGGTATTATTCGCAGCCATAGACTTCTCATCATTCGCACCATAATCATCGATCAATCTCATTCTCTCAATTCTGTATTTCTTCTGATAAAGAGCATAAAAGACCTTGACCGTTTTCTTCGCGATCTTCTTGTTAACGATCAACTCACCCTCTTTTACCTTCCCATCAAAACCATAATGAAGAACCTGTACATATCTTAAATCAGACAATTTAATATTATTATTCTTACGATAAGATTTTCCCGTGATCCTCTTTTCAATGTTCGGAGAAATCTTCTCATAAGTAAAGCCTTTTTTATAAGTATATTTCGAAGCTGCATTCGCAGATTTTCTCTGTAAACAAGCCGGAATCACAGCCACTGTAAACGCTGTCAATGCAATTATCGTAGTTAATTTCAATTTTGATCGATTCATTTATTCTCATCCTTTCCAAAACTTCAATCATTTATCTTAATCGGTTTCATTATAACATATATTCCAAAGCCCCACACTCCATACCTTGCTTCTGCTAATAACCTACAGCTAAAATATTTTAAATATCAACTGCCCCGGGACCGTATGAACACGTCTGCACTTAGCGAATGGATGATCGTAAGATCATTCATGAGCTTAGTACAGCTACGTGAGAATCCGAATGCGAATGGGTCCCGGGGCAGTTGATATTTAAAATATTCATTGAAAGAGTGAATTATTTTTGATATACAAGAAACTGATACTCAATATCAAAGTAAGTCTCTTCTTCACTTTCTTTCACAAGTTTCCACTCTGGCATCTCATCCAGATCTGGAAAATAAGTATCTGCATCATATGCGAAGTCTGTTCTTGTAACATAAGCTGTATCACAATAAGGAAGCATCATGCGGTAAATGCTTTCTCCACCGATAATAAAAATATCTTCATCCTTATATTCTTCCAGCTCATCTAACAATTCTTCTTTACTTCCAACTACGATCGCTCCTTTTGCATCGTAATCTTTATCATGTGTTAATACAATATTCGTTCTCTTTGGAAGCGGCATTCCATTTGGAAAGCTTTCTAATGTTTTTCTTCCCATGACAACGACTTTTCCTGTTGTCATCTGACGAAACATCTTCATATCATTTGGAATATGGACTAAAAGTTCATTGTTCTTTCCAATTCCCCAGTTCTTATCTGCATTTACAATAAGATTCATCTTACCTTCTCCTTCTTATATTGCAATTGGAATATCTTTGATCTGTTCTCCTGCCTGATAGTCTTCGATTTTAAAGTCATCTGTTGTGAATTCATAGAAATCTTTGACTTCTGGATTAAGCGTTACTTTCGGTGCAGGATATGTCTCTCGTTTGATCATCTCTTTGATGATCGGAATATGGCGATCATAAATATGTGCATCTGCGATCACATGAACTAATTCTCCTGGTTCCATATCACATACCTGAGCCATCATATAAACTAATGCTGCATACTGTACAACATTCCAGTTATTTGCTGCTAAAATATCCTGAGAACGCTGGTTCAAGATTGCATTCAATGTGAGCTTATCATGTCCTGGTTTCTTTGTTACATTAAATGTCACACTATACGCACATGGATAAAGATTCATCTCATGAAGATCTTGGTGGACATAAATATTTGTCATGATCCTTCTACTGTATGGGTTGTGTTTCAGATCATAGATCACACGATCTACCTGATCCATCATTCCTTCTTTGTATTGGTGCTTTACACCCATCTGATATCCATAAGCCTTTCCAATCGAACCATCTTCATCTGCCCATTCATCCCAGATATGACTCTTCAGATCATTTACATTATTTGATTTCTTCTGCCAGATCCATAATAATTCATCAATAGCTGACTTAATATATGTCTTTCTTAAAGTCAATGCTGGAAATTCTTTGGACAGATCGTAACGATTTACAACACCAAACTGTTTGATCGTATAGGCAGACTCTCCATCTGGCCAGTGCGGACGGACTTTCTCTCCCTCTGTACTAGTTCCATTCTCTAAAATATCTTCGCACATAGATATAAATACCTGATCTGCATAACTCATTCTTTCTTGTTCTCCTTTTCTTCTTCCTCGCTGTTGATCGTAAGCATCTCAAATCTTCGTTTAAAAAATGCGATCTTACGGTCAAACACTCCTAATCGGTATAAATTGATCACAAACATTCCTAGGATCAGGGCTAATAACATTCCTCCTAATCCTCCGAATTTCAGACCAACGTAGATCAAAAAGATCGTTGTCAGTGCTGAGATTCCCATACTGTCTCCCATCATCTTTGGCTGCAAGACCTGTTTCAATACCAGACAGATCGCATAAATGATCAGTAAGATAACTGCTGTTTTGATATCTCCTGTGATCAGCTTAAATATTGCCCATGGAATGATCACAGTCCCTGTTCCAAGGATTGGAAATATATCGACAATTCCTACTAATACCGAATAGATAAAAGAATGTCCAATCCCTGCAATAAAAAATCCGATCCAAAGGATCGCTATGATCACTATCATGATCTTTAACTGCGCAAGGCAGTAACTTACTAAGACTCCAACTGAGTTCTTCATAAATACATTGATCTTATGCTTCACAAATCCTGGAATACATTTTTCATACCATGCTATGAGTTTTTCCCGTTCCAGTGAAAACATATAAGCTGCAAATAACATAACAACAAGCCCTAACAGACCGCTTGTCACACCCTTTGCAACACCACCTGCATGTGCTACCCCATAATCTCCTGCAGAAGATGCCGCTTTCTTGAAAAGCTCTCCGATCGATCCGCTCCACTGATCAAACTGTTTTCCAAAAGATGGTGGAAGAATACTTAAAAATTGCTCTATCTTCTTCTGAAAGATCATTCCTTGTCTCATGATCTCATGACGGATATCTGGTGCATCCTGTATAAATCCGATGACCTGCAGTGCGATACCTCTGACTGCAAAATAAAGAACCACTATAATTCCTGTGATAACTGCCGCGATCAAGATCGCAGAACCGAACTTCTTCGGTAATTTTACCTTCTTCTCCAGATATTCGATCACTGGGTGGGCCATCATTGAAATAATCCATCCTGCTACAAATGGCCATAAAAATACGATTGATTTTGGTAATACAAAGATCAAAAGCAATGCACCTGCTAATATGACCAACAGTTCCATGATAATATCCAGATAAATTTCCCAACGTTTCATAATTTTTTCACTCCCTGATGTAATTAGTATATTCTTGAATTTTCATACCATTTTCCATCTCTTAATGAACTATTATACGTTACAAATTATTACTTGGCAATTCTAATCTCATCTTTCTCTCTGTCGTAATGATATATGTGATCTGATAAAACTTCTTCCTGATCCACAACCATACGGTTTGTCTCTCTAACCATTTCTCGTAGTTCCTCTGAACTTTGCACATATTCATCATCCAGTAAAAGGATCACTTCATGAATACTGCTTGGAAGAATATAAAGATCATGTCCCATATAATTCGCGAAATCTCTCAGTGGATCTTTATAAAGCATGACGGATGCTCCATTCATATAATCTCCATTTGATAATACAAACAATGGAATCTCCATATCCGTGATCTTTACTGGTATCACAGACTGAATCTTGCGCATCACTGGTGGGAAGATCTTCTCCGTGTTCTCCTTTGCATCCTTCATCATCTGTTCCTTTGTCACACCCCATAACAGCAACTCTTTGTTCCTCACTAATGCACTCGCCATCCCGTCATGATTCCGGTATGCTGCCCAACGATATGTAACTGCCAGATCTAAGAACCGCTCGTATGGTGTATACTTTAACATCTCTTTATTCTTCTCATAATTAACCACACGATAAAACAGATTCTTCTTAATATGCTCATAATCTGAAACTTTATCCTCATCCAGATAAAATCCAACCTGATGTCCTCGATAAATTCTGGCGATATCTTTCATCGTATCTGATAATTCCTGTCCCCTTAAATAATTTCGATAAAATATCTCCAGATACAACACTGGTACCAGATAATTCTTAGTCTCTCCGATCGACAACCCCATCATCGATATCTGATTATTCCTCTTAACCCTCTGCACCATAACTTTCTTTCCTTCCATCTCTGGAAGATAGTTTAAAATATTCGCTTCTACATACTGATAAAATTCTTTCTCATTCAACATGGTCTTCTCCTTTTCTGTGGATGAAAACGCATGCCATAACCCCATTTTATTTGTTTCCCTCATTTGTCTTCATATGTAAATAATTTCCATATCATCATACAATATTTTCCAGTTGATTGCAATAAAAAAAGAAATTTATTTTTCAAAATTTCTTTTTTTATTCAATCTCTATTTTGTTGCTGTAAATTCTTTTAAGAAATCAAGTAATGTTTCCATTTCTTCTCTCGTACCGATTGTAATCCTTAAATAATTATTGATTCTTGGCTGATCAAAATAACGGACATAAATCTTTGCTTTCTTCGCTGCTTCAAAAATCTCTTTGGCAGGTACGCTTTCATGTGTCGCAAAGATAAAGTTTGCTTTGGAATCTGCAAAACTAAATCCGATCTTTCTCATCTCAATCTGGAACCATTCTCTTGTATCAATGATCTTATTTCTTGTCTCCTGGAAATATTCTTCATCTTCTAAGACAGCTGTTCCAAGAACAATGGATGGCTCATTCATCGTATAAGAGTTGTAGGAATATTTCACATCATTCATTGCCTTGATCAGTTCATTGTTACCAATCGCATATCCGATACGAAGTCCTGCTAAAGATCTTGATTTGGAATATGTCTGAACGACTAAAACGTTATCATATTTTCTTGTCAGTTCTTTCGCTGTGTCGCCGCCAAAATCAATATAGGCTTCATCAACGATCACAACGACATCCTGATTGTGTTGGATGATATCTTCCACAACCTCTAAAGATAAAAATGCGCCTGTTGGTGCATTAGGATTTGGGAATACCACCCCGCCATTTTCTGCGTAATAATCTTCTTTCTGAATCTCAAATGCATCATTGACTGCTTTCTTCTCGTATGGTATTCCGAATAATTCTGCCCATACAGGATAGAAGGAATATGTGATATCTGGGAAGAAGATTGGTTTCTTACCGTTAAAAAATGTCATAAATGCAACGGCAAGCACATCATCAGATCCAACTCCGACAAATACTTCTTCTTTATTAAATCCATGATAAGAAGCGATCGCTTCTACCAATTTAGTTGCTGCAGGATCAGGATATTTGCGCAGATTCTTGATCCCACTCATCGCTTCCTTGATCTTATCGGATGGCGGATAAGGGTTTTCATTTGTATTTAACTTGATCACACCTTCTTCTTTTGGCTGTTCACCCGGTGTGTAAGGTTCTACTTTTCGTACATTGTCTCTCCAGCTGTTCATTGAAAGTCTCCTTTATCTATATTGGCTTATTTGCGATAGTCATCGATCAGTTTCTTAAATAATGGAAGGGCTTTTTCGATACGTTCTGTTGGTACACAGTAAGAAATACGCACATATCCTGGGCATCCAAAGCTGTCCCCAGGTACGATCAACAGATCATATTCTTTCGCCTTCTCGCAAAATGCATTGGCATCTTCTTCTAATGCTTTCGGGAATAAATAGAAAGCTCCACCTGGTTCTACACATTCATATCCCATATCCACTAATGCATTATAGAATAAATCTTTGTTCTTCTGATAGATTGAAAGGTCAGAAGTTAAATCTACACATTCTCCAACAACTTTCTGATATAAGGTTGGCACACAGACATAAGAAAGTAAACGTGCAGATGCGATAAACGCTGGCAGTAACTGTTCAAAATCTTCTGCCTCATTTGGTGCTACGATATAACCGATACGTTCTCCCGGCAGTGATAAGGATTTACTAAAAGAATATGCTACTAATGTATTGTTATAAAAATGTGGAACATATGGCACTTCAAATCCATCATACGCGATCTCTCTGTATGGTTCATCGGAAATGATGTAAATGCTGTGTCCATATTCTTTTTGTTTCTTCTCTAATAATGCAGCTAATTTCTCAATCGTCTCTCTGGAATAAACAACTCCGGATGGGTTGTTTGGAGAGTTGATCAAGATTGCTTTGGTATGCTCACTGATCGTTTCTTCTAATTCTTCGAAATTAATCTGGAATGCTCTGGTATCTGCAGAAATGACCTTTAATCTGCATCCTGCTCCCTGTGCATATACTGCATATTCTGGGAAATGTGGTGCGAATGTGATAACTTCATCTTCTGGCCCATCAACTAATGTCTTAAAGCAGATACCAAGGGCTGCTGCCGCTCCGATCGTCATAAAAATATTCGCTGCTGTATAATTTGTATCAAATCTTTTATTTAAAGACTTGGCAATGTTTTCTCTTACTTCCAGTACTCCAGCATTGCTTGTATATCCATGAATATCCACTGGATCTGCTGTTTTTAACAGGCGAAGTGCTGTCTCATCAATTTCTTTTGGTGCTGGAACACTTGGATTCCCGATACTGAAATCAAATACATTTTCTGCTCCGACTTCTTTTGCTCTCTTCATTCCATATTCGAAAATATCACGGATAATAGAATGCTGTTTCGATAATTCTACTACTTCTTTTGATAACATGATCTGTCTCTTCCTTTCTTTGCCATTAGTTTTATTTTACAAAAAAATGCAGAAAATTACAACAACCCTCGCTGATTGCTGTAATTTTCACGTAATATCATTTGACGATCATTTTATTCATCTAATGCATCTCTTAAGCTCTTTGTAAACTCATAAACCTTTTCAGGACTTTCTTTACCATATTGACTGATCAATTTGACGATCGCACTTCCGACAATGACACCATCACAGTATGTACTCATTTTCTTTGCCTGTTCTGGTCCTGAAATACCAAATCCCACTGCACAAGGAATTGTTGCATTCTTCTTGATCACACCGAAGAATTCATCAAAATCTGTTGTAAATTCACTTCTTGTTCCTGTAACTCCGATGGAAGATACACAGTATAAGAATCCTTCTGCTTCTTTTGCGATCATTGCGATACGGTCATGAGATGTCGGTGTTACAAGACTGATATTGTCAACTCCGTGAGCTGTTGCCACGCCCTGAATCTCGTCTTTTTCTTCATATGGCATATCAGGCACGATGACGCCCTGAATCCCACATTCATTACAAAGATCAAAGAATCTTTCGGTTCCAAAACGATAGATCGTATTGAGATACATCATCATGACAAATGGTGTTTCTTTGATCTCTTCTCTTAATTCTTTTACCATCTGAAAGATTCCCTTTAGTGTTGTACCACCTGCAAGTGAATGCTGGCTGGCTTCCTGAATGACAACACCCTCAGCGATCGGATCTGAGAATGGAATACCGATCTCGATCACATCTGCTCCTGCTTTTACCATAGCTCTGATATTTTCTTTTGTTGTTTCGTACCCATAATCTCCAGATACGATATAAGTTACTAATGCTTTCTGCCCATTCTTTTTTCTATTCTCAAATGTCTCTCTAATTTTCATCTAACTGCACTCCTCTGTATCTTGCTACCTGATAAACATCCTTGTCTCCACGGCCAGACAGACAGATAACGACTGACTGGTCTTTACTCATTGTTGGAACGATCTCCATTGCCGCTGCAACTGCATGAGATGATTCGATCGCTGGAATCACTCCTTCTGTTTTGGATAAATATTCAAAGGCTTTGACTGCCTGTTCATCTGTGATACTCACATATTCTGCTCTTCCGATTTCATGAAGATGTGCATGTTCTGGTCCGATTCCCGGATAATCAAGTCCTGCTGAAATAGAGTATACAGGATCGATCTGGCCTTCTTCGTTCTGTAAGAACAAACTCTTCATTCCATGAAAAATACCTTTACTTCCTTTTGCGATCGTTGCTGCATGATCTAACGTATCAATCCCTCTTCCAGCTGCTTCTGCCCCGATCAGTCTGACACTTTCATCTGGGATAAAGTCATAAAACATTCCCATTGCATTCGATCCGCCTCCTACACAAGCAAATACAGCATCTGGAAGTTTTCCTTCGATTTCTTTCATCTGTTCTTTTGTCTCTTCTCCGATGATCTTCTGGAAATCACGAACCATCGTTGGATATGGATGAGGTCCCATAACAGAACCGATGCAGTAAAATGTTGTCTCAATATTTGTAGCCCAGTCTCTCATTGCCTCGTTAATGGCATCTTTTAAAGTTCTTGTTCCACTCTCTACAGCATGAACTTTCGCTCCAAGAAGTTCCATACGATATGCATTCAGACTCTGGCGTTCCACGTCTTCTGCTCCCATATATACAACACATTCCATATCAAATAATGCTGCAACAGTCGCTGTAGCAACTCCGTGCTGTCCTGCACCTGTCTCTGCGATGATTCTTTTTTTCCCCATTCTCTTTGCAAGTAAGATCTGACCTAATACATTGTTGATCTTATGGGCACCTGTATGGTTCAAATCTTCTCGTTTTAAATATACTTTTGCCCCTCCAAGATCTTTTGTCATCTTCTCTGCGTAGTATAAAAGAGATGGACGGTTTGCGTAATCTCTGTATAACTGACGTAATTGGGCTAAGAATTCTGGGTCATTTTTGTATATTTCATAAGCCTCATTTAACTCGTTTACCGCGTTCATTACAATTTCTGGTACATACTGTCCACCGTACTCTCCAAATCTTCCTATTTTATTCATGTCTTCCTCCTGTTATCTGCATGATTTCTTTCATTTTTTTCAAATCTTTGTATCCATCCGTTTCGATTCCACTGGAAATATCGATTCCGTATGGATGAACTTTTTCTGTGATTTCTTTTATATTTTTACTGTGAAGCCCGCCTGCAATGAAAAATGGTTTTCTGATTCCTTCTTTTGGAATCAGGTCGTAATTCATTACTTTTCCGGTACCTCCATACATATCTTTTCCTTCTGCAAATGTATCCAGTAATAATTTATCAACTGGAAGCTGTTGGGCTTCCTTGATGTCTTTTGTATCTTTCACTCTGACCGCTTTCCAGATTTCTTTATCTGTCTGCTGTCTTAACTGTTCAATATAAATAACATCTTCATCGCCATGTAACTGGATCACGTCTAATGGAACTTCATTGGCGATTTCTGTAACTTTCTCAATTGTTTCATTGACGAATACTCCGACACTTAAGATCTTTTGATCTAAGTTTTGATCAAGTTCTCTTGCCTGCTGGCCTGTGACATAACGCTTGCTTTTTGAAAAGAAAATATATCCAATTGCATCTGGTTTTACTTCATTTGCATATGCGATATCTTCTTTTCTGCGCATGCCGCACATCTTTACTTTCAGACTTTTTTCTTTGATCTGATTTTGTATCATAGGCAGCTCCGTAACTGTTTCATTGTTTCTTTGATGTTATCGGATCTCATAAATGTTTCACCGATCAAAACTGCATCGGCTCCTTGCTCTTTGACATTTTTCATATCATTTTCATCCTTCATTCCACTTTCGGAAACTAATACTGCTTCATATGGAATAAGTGGAGCAAGTTTACTTGTTGTATTTAGATCAACATCAAATGTTTTTAAATTTCGATTATTGATTCCGATAATATCGCATCCACATGCAACGACTTTCTTTAATTCTTTTTCGTTATGAACTTCTACCAGACAATCAATCTCTAAGCTTTTTGCCAGATCATAAAATTCCTTTATCTTTTCTTCAGAAAGAATTGCTGCGATCAGAAGGATTGCATCGGCTCCTAAGACTTTTGCTTCATAAATCTGATATTCATCGAAAATAAAATCTTTTCTTAACATTGGGATATCTACCTTAGCTCTGATATCCGCAAAATATTTGCTGCCACCTTTAAAATAATGTTCTTCAGTCAAGCAGGAAATGGCTGCTGCCCCTGCATCTTCATAGGCAATGGCTATCTCTACTGGGCGAAAATCTTCTGCGATCACACCTTTGGATGGAGATGCTTTTTTAACTTCTGAGATCACGGATAATCCAGATTTCTTTAAGGCCTCTTTAAATCCATGATTTTTATTCTTAGAATTTAATGCCATCTCTTTCATATCCTGCGGCTCGATATTGTCTTTTTCTCTTTGTAATTGTTCTTTTCTTTTTTCTACGATATCATCTAAGATCATGTTCCACCTCATTTATTTTACATTTGTGTATGCAATAAACTGTTCTAATTTCTCATTTGCCTTTCCAGAATCGATCATCTCGGCTGCCAGTTTCACTCCATCTTTGATCGTCTCTGCTTTTCCGATCGTATAAAGGGCTGCTCCTGCATTTAATAAAACGATGTCTCGTTTTGCTCCCTGTTCTTTTCCAGTTAGGATATCTTTTGTAATGATCGCATTTTCATCTGCTGTTCCACCAACAATATCTTCTTTCTTGGCAAGTGTTAATCCTAATTCTTCTGGATCGATCGTATATTCTTTGATCTCATCTCCATCGATCTCACAGACACTTGTTGTGGATGAGATTGAGATTTCATCTAATCCGTCGTCTCCATATACGATCAGGGCTCTTTTAACTCCAAGATTCTTCATAACATCTGCCATCGGACGAACCAGCTCTTTTTCATAAACACCGAGAACGATATAGTTTGTCATTGCTGGGTTTGCTAAAGGTCCTAAGATATTAAATACAGATCTTACCCCAAGCTGTGCTCTGACTGGTCCGGCATATTTCATAGATCCGTGATGTGTCTGTGCAAATAAGAAGGCTGCTCCAACCTCGTCCAAACATTTTTTGCTTTCTTCTGGTGTTAATCCGATTTTTGCTCCTAATGCTTCTAGGACATCGGCTGCCCCGCTCTTTGAGGATACACTTCTATTTCCATGTTTCGCAACTTTTGCTCCTGCTGCTGCAATGACAAATGCAGATGTTGTGGAAATGTTAAAGCTGTTTGCAAGGTCTCCTCCAGTTCCTACGATATCGATCGCTTCTGTTTCTTCTGGCACGATCGCTGCTTTTGCTCTCATCACTTTGGCAAATCCTGTGATCTCTTCTGGTGTTTCATGATTCATACGAAGACCCGTCAGGAAACTTCCCATCTGAGCATCTGTCGCATTTCCAGACATGATGCAGTCCATGGCCTTATAAGCTTCTTCTTCTGTTAAATGATTTCCTTCCACGATCTTTGTTAAAAATGGTTTTAATGTTTCCTGATTGACTGCGCTCATAGTTTCCTCCTTTTTAGAATCTCCAAGTCTGATTCCTGCGATGTTTGTTAAAAAGTTTTCTAAGATCCTCATTCCCATTTCAGTTAAGATCGATTCTGGATGGAACTGAATTCCATAGACCGGATATTCTTTATGACATACTGCCATGATCTGTCCTTTTTCATCTCTTCCGATAACTTTTAAATCTTCTGGAAATGTCTCATCGTCGATGATCAGTGAATGATATCTTGCTACATATATTTTATCTTCTAATCCTTCAAATAAAGGATTCTTGTTATTGATTGTGATTTCACTCATTTTTCCATGCATCAATTCTTTTGCTGGAACGACTTTTCCGCCATATACTTCTCCGATCGCCTGATGTCCCAGACAGATTCCCAAGACTGGGATTTCTTTTCCGAATGTTTTAATTGCCTCTTTTGAAATCCCTGCACTGTCTGGATATCCAGGTCCTGGTGAGATAACAAGTGCTTCTAGATTTTGTAAGTTTCTGATCTCATCAATCGTTATTTCATCGTTTCTTACAACCTGAATCTGTGGATACAAAGATCCAATGTACTGATATACGTTATAGGTAAATGAATCATAATTATCTATCATTAAAATCATAACCTTGCTGCCTCCTTCACTGCATTTACAACGGCTAATGCTTTATTCTTTGTCTCCATAAATTCTTTCTCTGGAACAGAGTCATTAACGATTCCTGCTCCTGCCTGCACATATCCTTTTCCATCTTTAAATACGACGGTCCGGATTGCAATACAGGTATCAATATTTCCATCAAATCCAAGATATCCAACGGTTCCACCGTAAACACCTCGTTTTTTATTTTCCAGCTCATCAATGATCTCCATGGCCCTTACTTTTGGTGCTCCGGATAATGTTCCTGCCGGAAGAACACTCATCAGTGCGTTGATTGGATTTTCATCATCTCTTAATTCTCCCTGTACATCACTGACTAAATGTGTGACTTTGGAATATTTTTCAACGGTCATAAAGTTTTTTACTTCTACAGTTCCAAACTTACTGACTTTTCCGACATCATTTCTTCCAAGATCAACTAACATCGTATGTTCTGCTCTTTCCTTTGGATCATTTACTAACTGTCTTACCAACATATCATCTTCTTCTTTTGTCTTTCCTCTTGGAACCGTTCCTGCGATTGGTTTGGTTGCTACAATTCCATTTAAGACACTGACTAACTTCTCTGGTGAAGCTCCAACCACCTGATAGTCAATGAAATCAAAGAAATAAAGGTATGGAGATGGGTTTGATGTTCTTAAGCATCGATAGACATCAAATGGATCAACATCTGTCTCTACCTCAAATCTCTGGGATAAGACCACCTGGAAAATGTCTCCGTTTTTGATATATTCTTTAGCTTTCTTTACGTTCGCTTCGTATTGTTCTTTTGTAAGATTCGATGTTACTTCTGCCTTCGCAGGTGCAAATCTGTCTTTGGAAAGTGATACCGGACGTTCCATCTTGTGAAGGATCAATTCTGCTTTATCTTCTAATTCTTCATATTTTTGTTTGATATTATCACCTTTGTGGATGTTCTGGATGATCACAGCTTTGTTTGCTAAGTGATCGAATGCGATGATCTCATCGTACATGCATAAGTGGCATTCTGGCATCTTCAGATCATCTTCTGGTACATTTGTTAATTTCTTTTCCACCTGACGGATCATGTCATATCCAAAATATCCGATCAATCCTCCAGTTAATTTTGGATAATCTTCCATAACTGGAGATTTATATTTCTCGATCAGATCACTTAGATAGCTCATCTTGAATTTTTCTTCCTGCTTTACTCCATCGACTTCTAATTCTTTTCCTGAAATCTTGATCTCTGACTTAGGATTGATCCCGATAAAGGAATATCTTCCCCACTGGTCTTTATTTTCCACACTCTCAAGCATGAAACATGGCGTTCCTTCTTTTCTCAGTGCCTGGAACATACGGATCGGTGTCATATAATCTGCCAGTACTTCGTAAAATACAGGTACCATCTGATATTCTTTTAATAGTTCTTCAACTTTATTTAATGTCGGATATAACATATCTGCCTCCTGATCAAAATTTATCACCGTGGTTTCATTTTTCATAGTTTATATATCTGTATACTATGATTTATAGATAGGACCGTTTTGCATAAGCAGTACATTTTCTTTTATTTATGAAATAAAAAAGGCCCATCGTTCCTACTACTAGGGACGATAGACCGTGGTGCCACCCATATTCAAGAAATATCTTCTGATCTTCTCTTCTTGTTAAAATATCTTAGAAAATATCTCTCCTCACTTAAGATACTCCGCTTTGTTCGATAATAAAAAGCTTTTATATCTCGTTCCCGTAACGTGGGATAACGGCGACAGTTACTAAGTTTCATAAACAGTTCTCTGTGCTCCTCACAAATCCATTCGCTTATCACATATCTATGACCTTCCAGCAACCGGTCACTCTCTGTAAGACTGTTTGATGAGCTACTTACTTTTGTTCATCGGATTTATCACTTTAACTTGTTAAATATTTGTTTATATTATATGAGTCGATTTTTTATTTGTCAAGAATTTTCTGATTATAATTTTTGATTTGTTGAAAATTCGCATATTTTATTTTTCTATTTTAACATTTTATAAATCTCTTCTTTATCAGCTTCTGGATGCTCTTTGATTGCTTTTTTAATTCTTCATTCTATGAAAACTTAGCAATTAATCCCTCATATACCATAAACTGTTCCATAGATGAAAATTTCACATGATCTACTATAAATTTAGATTCATACCAATTGCTTAACTGACTTCTCCTCATCTGGATTATGAAAACATATAATCTCCATTATATTTCTCCAACTTTCTGAACCGCTAAATCCAAATCCAGATCATGCCATCCGTAATATGATTTTTTTAGAAAATCTACATTAATTTTCTGATTTACTTCTGCACTTGGTATATTGTAATACCATTGATAATATGCATAGAATTCTCCAATCCAATTTGGTATAAAACCTTCCATTGCTTTTCCTTGCTTCAAAGAATAATGCTCTGTTTCTTTAAAATATTCCCATAATTCTTTGGCATCCATTGTATTTACATAGGCTTTTGCTTGATCTATGCTTTGTCTTGTTTTACTTGTCATATATGCGTTGATAAAGTCTTCTGTATCCTTATCTGGATAAGTATTTGCTACATAATCAAACAATTTTCCTTGATTTTCTACTACGTCTCCTAGATAGACATCTGAATATGCTCTCATCATTCTCACCTCTTACAACAGGGTACTAAATACTTTTGTTACTTCGTTTGCATCTGAATTGATCAGATTTCTCATATTCTTTCTGGCTGTTACATCTCAATCATTGTAGCGTTCATTAAAGAATCCCAAATTTCCTCTCTGGTCTTCTCTGGATTTTCCTTTACGATATCATAGATTTTCTCAATCACATCTGCATCTTCTAACAAATCATCTGCTATCTTCGCTATAGAATCGCCATTTTCAATCTTTTTCTTTACCATCGTTATTAATTTTAAAATTTCTCCCTGTTTTCTTCCTTCTTCTCTTCCTTCTCGTCTCCCACGATTTTCCGCGCTTCGCAACTGGCTTTCCTTATCCCTGATTGCCATTTGTTCTCTCAGATATAAATATCTTTCACTCTCATCTCGACTCATCTTAATCATTTCATCCCTCACCTTTTCCATGTAATGATTTCCTTCAGATTCTTCTCTGACTTCTTCCCAAGTACTGGCTGAAATTAATTTTGCCCATCGATATAATTCTTGCTTCCTTGCCTTTCCTTTTGTACTTTTTAATTTACTTAATTCTATCACATGGAATTGAAATTTACTACTGTACAATTCACCTGTTTTATCGTCTTGCAGTAAAATTCTATGATAAAACCCAGGACTTTTTAGATAATTAAAATCAAGAATTCCTACATGAATACATGGTGGAAGTTCATAATATGACTCCCCTTTTTTCAATCCTTCTGTAAACATTCTGCAATTATAAAATAAGCTTCGCTCTGCCCAATCTTCCTGATATGTATTTTGCATTTCAATGTTAATCTTTTTGCCACCGTTTAATACCATCTTTACATCTAAAATTCCCTCTTTTTCCTCTTTAACTTCACCTTCCACAAATGGATCTGCAACTTCTAACGTTTCAATATCTGTTTCTTTCAAATGCAATAATGCCATTAAAAATCCTTTTACAATTTCTTCATTTTTAAATATTTTTTGAAAGGCATAATTATTTGTTAAGCGTATATTTAATTCCTCATTGCTAGCTGCTCTTTTTCTTAACTCTTCGTCATTAAAACTTCCCTCATTATTCATATTTTCTCCTTGTAATATTAATCTAAAATCTCATTGCATCTTTTCATTGGGCAAAGATCTCCACACATCGTACATACTTCCTCTTCTATAGGAGCAGAAGATGCTCTGTAAGCTTCTGCCTTCTCAGGGTCTATACATTCGCTGAACATTCCTTTCCAGTTAAGCTCTCCTCTGAATTTACTCATTCTGTGATCCCACTCTATAGCTCCTTTTAATCCCTTTGCTATATCAGCAGCGTGTCCAGCTATTCTTGATGCCATTATTCCCTCTTTCATATCTTCCAGAGTAGGCAGTCTCAAATGCTCTGCTGGTGTTACATAGCAAAGAAAATCTGCTCCAGATGATGCTGCAATAGCTCCTCCAATAGCAGCTGTAATATGGTCATATCCAGGAGCTATATCTGTAACTAAAGGTCCTAATACATAGAAAGGTGCATTGTGGCATAATTTTTTCTCAATCTGCATATTTGTTACTATCTCATGCATAGGTACATGTCCTGGTCCCTCTATCATTACCTGTACATCTTTTTCCCATGCTCTTTTTGTAAGTTCTCCAAGTATTAAAAGCTCCTGAATCTGTGGTGCATCTGTTGAATCATGAATACTTCCCGGTCTAAGTCCATCTCCCAGACTAAGTGTCACATCATATTTTCTACAGATATCAAGGAGTCTGTCGTAATGCTCAAAGAAAGGATTTTCTTTATCATTCAGCATCATCCATTGGAATAATATTGAACCTCCTCTGCTTACTATTTTAGTCAGTCTCTTATTATTTTTTAATCTATCTACACAAGTTCTGTTTAGCCCTGCATGAATAGTAAGAAAATCAATTCCATCTTCACAATGCTCCTCTACTACTCTGAACAGTTCCTCTACAGACATGTCTTTTATATTTTTTCCAAGCTTTGCAACTGCATCATACATAGGTACTGTCCCAAGCATAACTGTTGATTTTTCCACAAGCTCTCTTCTGAATTTCTTAGTATCTCCAAAAGTACTCAAGTCCATTATTGCATCTGCTCCATATTCAATAGCTTTTTGAACTTTTACCATCTCTCCACAGTAATCACAGCAATCTTCTGATACTCCAAGATTTACATTAACCTTAGTTTTAGTTCCTTCTCCAACAGCTCTTGGATAAAGACTTTTATGATTGATGTTAGCTGGTATAACAACTCTTCCCTGAGCCATTTTTTCCATAAGCTCTTCCCTTGTCATGTTTTCATCTCTTGCTACTATCTCCATCTCTTTTGTGAAGATGCCTTTTTTTGCTGCTTCCATTTGCGTAGAATACATATTTTTTCCTCCTAAGTTTTTTATTCCTGAGTTATAGGGCAGAAAATAAAAAATGCCCTATACCAAACGGTATAGAGCAATATGCTACTTTCTGCCAGATAATTCTAATAAGGCTGAAAAGATAACTTGCTTCCCTCCGCTGGTACTATCCAGATCAGGTTCCAAGGGTCAGGTTTTATCCTTCTCAGCTTTTCAGCTCCCCTAGCAGTTTTAATTATTATTTTCTTTTTTACGATTCGATTATATTACTTAAAAACATTTTTGTCAAATTTTTTCTTTTTCTTACACACTATTGAAAATTTCTTAAAGTAAATTGTTCTTTCCTATTTAAAGTCTCCTTCTTTCCTATTATATTCTTCCAGTCCTTTTTTAACTACACCGGATAATCCAATAAGTGCGATTATATTAGGCAGTACCATAAGTCCGTTGAACATATCAGCAAGTTCCCATACTAGCTCCACTTTTAAAAGGCAGCCTAGAAATATGAAAACTAAAACCACATATGAATATATGTCCACACTTTTCTTACTGGAAAAAAGATATCTGATATTTGCTTCCCCAAAGAAATACCAGCCTATAATAGTAGAAAAAGCAAAGAAAAGAAGAGCAACAGCTACAAATATTGTTCCTAATTGTCCCATTCCTTGTTTAAATGCAAACTGTGTCAATGTTATCCCTGTCATTTTTCCATCTATTGGTACATTTGACAATATTATAAGAGCAGTTATTGTAAGAATTATAAATGTATCAAAAAATACTCCAAACATTGCCACTATACCTTGATCTATAGGATTCCTGACTTTGGCTATAGCATGGGCATGAGGTGTACTTCCCATTCCTGCTTCATTGGAAAACAATCCCCTTGCAACTCCATATCTTACAGCCTGCTTCACCCCCACTCCCAACAGTCCACCTGTGGCAGCTCTAGGGTTGAATGCTCCTACAAATATCATTTCTATTCCATGAATAGTTCCACTCAAGTTAGAAAGAAGTATATATAGTCCTCCTATCATATACAATACAGCCATAAAAGGTACTATTTTTTCTGTAAAGGAAGCTATCTGCTTTACTCCGCCTCTGAATATAAGACCTGCTACAACAACAGTTATAGCTCCCATAATAATTGGATTTATTCCAAAGGCTTCCTTAAATGCTTCTCCAATAGAATTTGCCTGTACCATATTTCCTACAAACCCAAGAGCGATTATTATAGTTACAGAAAAAAATACTGCCAGACCTTTGCATTTTAATCCTTTGCTGATATAGAATGCTGGTCCACCTCTCACTTCTCCGTTTATATCCTCTTTGTATATCTGAGCAAGAACAGCTTCAGCAAATATAGTTGCCATTCCGAAAAAAGCTGTTACCCACATCCAGAATATAGCTCCAGGTCCTCCTGCTGCTATAGCAGTAGCTGCTCCAGCCAGATTTCCAGTTCCAACCTGTGCTGCCACAGCAGTAGCTAAAGATTGAAATGAATTCATCCCTTTGGAATCTGCCTGACCCTTTCTTGAGCCTCTATGAAATACCCTTCTAACACTGTCCATAAATCTAGTGACCTGAACTCCTTTCAGCATCACTGTAAACATTATTCCTGTTCCACACAGTAAAAAAATCAATAAGTAACTCCAAAGAACATTATTAATGCTCTTTACTACCTGCAATACGCTGTCCATTTTCCCTCCTCTTTCCCTAAGAATTTCAATAGTGTTATAATAAAAGTCCTATATAAACT